>Ga0172378_10005909_pt1 | contig 11431 bp, 22 predicted proteins | sample GrowelOW332metaG_FD_119755 | JGI IMG/M metagenome (GOLD analysis project Ga0172378, IMG submission 119755) | Groundwater microbial communities from an aquifer near a municipal landfill in Southern Ontario, Canada - Pumphouse #3_1 metaG | ecosystem: Environmental > Aquatic > Deep subsurface >... | reverse complement strand
TAAGCGCGGAACAATTCTATTTGAAATGAAAGGTGTTGACATAAAGATAGCTCGCGAAGCAATGCGCCTAGCTGCTAACAAACTTCCAGTCAAAACCAAATTTATCGTAAGGGAGCAAATCTAATGGCTGATACAAAAACAACCAAGACTACAAAGCCAGCTGTTGAAGTTAAATCTATTGATCAACTTCAGACTGAGCTTGTCGCTGCCCGAACGACATTAATTGAAGCAAAACGTGGCAATAGGCTAGGTGAACTCACCAATCCTCGTGTCATTACCGTTACGCGTAAAAAAATCGCCAGCCTTTTGACTGCTATCCGAGCAGAACAAATCGCATCGGCAAAGGAGAATAAGTAATATGGCCAAGACATTGACCGGTATCGTTACGTCGGACGTAACGGACAAGACCATTACCGTCGTTGTTACTAGTCGTGAAACACATCCTATTTATGGTAAGCAGTATTCTGTTAACCGCAAATACGCTGCACACGATGAAACCAATGACGCAAAGATTGGGGACAAAGTTATTATTTCAGAAACTCGTCCTTTTTCTAAGACTAAAACCCATAAGCTAGATTCAATTGTTGAACGTTCACACGGCTCAGTTGAATTAAATGCAGACGTGGTAGAGGCCTAATATGATACAACAAGAATCTCGACTAAAAGTAGCCGACAACTCGGGCGCAAAGGAAATCCTTTGTATTCGCGTTCTTGGTGGTACAAAACGCCGATATGCTGGTGTTGGCGATATTATTGTCGCTACTGTAAAGACCGCTTCAGCAACTGGTGTTATTAAACGAAAATCAGTCGTCAAAGCTGTAGTTGTTCGTACTCGTGATCAAATTCAACGAAAAGATGGTTCAACGATTGCTTTTGATGATAACGCTGCCGTAATTATCGGTGACGATAAACTTCCAAAAGGTACTCGTGTCTTTGGACCAGTTCCTCGTGAACTTCGTGACCTTGGTTACCCAAAAATTATCAGCTTAGCTCCGGAGGTACTTTAGTATGTCAGTAACTAAGAAGATTATTAAAGGTGATATCGTTAAAATTATTAGCGGCTCTAACAAGGGCGTTACTGGTAAAGTTCTACAAGTTATAGCTAAAAAAGATGCTGTTCTTGTCGAAGGTGTTGGTAATATTCATCGTAATGTTAAACCAAGTCAGCAAAACCCACGTGGCGGTCAAAAGGATATCCAAGTCCCAGTCGCTATCAGCAAGGTTGCACTAGTTATTGATGAGAAATCAGGCAAGACTAGTCGTGTTGGTTTGGCTAAAAACGCTGACGGTAAGACTGTTCGTGTTGCTAGACAGAATAAAGATAAGGAGATTAAGTAATGGCTAAAACTACTATTTCAGCTCCTCGCTTGAAAGCCATGTACAAAGATACCTTTGTCAAGGAACTACAAGCCGAATTGAAGCTAGGTAATGTTCACCAAGTCCCAAAACTTGAAAAGATTGTAGTTAGTGTTGGAATTGGCAAAAATAAAGACGACAAACGTTATTACGAAGCCGTTCATAATACATTAGTAAAAATCACTGGACAAGCTCCAGTCGATCGTATGGCAAAAAAATCAATTGCTACATTCAAAATTCGTGCCGGTTTAAACCGTGTCGGTATTAGCGTAACATTACGCGGTACTCGTATGTATGAATTCTTGGATCGTTTTGTGAATATTTCATTGCCACGCGTTCGTGACTTTCACGGTGTTAGCGCTAAAGCATTTGACGCATCTGGTAACTATAACCTTGGAATCGTTGAACAATCAATTTTTCCAGAATTAACTTTTGAAGAAACCCAAATCGTTCACGGTTTACAAATCACATTTGTTATTTCTGGCGGTGATGCTGGCTATAGCCGTGCATTACTTGAGAAATTTGGTTTTCCATTTGAGAAACAAGGAGACAAAAAATAATGGCTAAGAAATCTGCTATTGCACGTGATGAAAAGCGTAAAGCTTTAATCACAAAGTATGCTGCAAAGCGTGCTGAACTAAAAGCTATGGGCGACCTAGAAGGTCTAGCTAAATTGCCACTTAACAGTTCACCAACTCGCTGGAAAAATCGTGATGTACTTCATGGTCGACCACGTGGTTTCATGCGCCGATTTGGTTTGAACCGTATTAACTTCCGTGAAAAAGCCTCTAAAGGCGAAATTCCCGGCATTACAAAGAGTAGTTGGTAGGAAAGGAATAAATATATGTCATTACAATCAACTGACCCAATCGCTGACCTACTAACTCGCATCCGTAACGCAGTTATGGTCGGCAAAAACGAAATTCGTGTTCCATCAAGCAAGCTTAAAATTACTGTTGCTAAAGAGCTCAAAAAAGCTAGTTACCTTAGTGATGTAAAAGTAGAAGCTGGCAAACCACGTGATGTATTGGTAGTTACTATCAATAAACCAGGTGAAAATTCAACAATTACTGAAATTACCCGTCTTTCTAAACCTGGTCGCCGTGTCTATGTTGGCGCTGGTGAAATTCCAAGGATCAAGAATGGTCGCGGTATGGTACTTATCAGCACAAGCAAAGGTGTTATTTCTGGCCAATCAGCTATCAAACAACGTCTTGGCGGTGAGCTACTATTAAAGGTATACTAAAAGTATAATTAACGAAGGAAAATAATATGAGTCGAATCGGAAAACTACCAATTGACGTACCTACCGGCGTGACAATCACGGTTGACTCAGATGTTGTTACTGTTAAGGGGCCAAAAGGTCAATTAACAGTTCCACATTTGAGCGATGTGACTGTATCTCTAGAAGGTACCCAGGCAATTGTCACTCGCAAGGATGATCAATTTATTGCCAAAGCACAGCACGGCTTGCAACGAGCCCTATTAAACAATGCCGTTATCGGTGTTACGACAGGATTTGAAAAGAAACTAGAAGTCAATGGTGTTGGTTATCGTGTAAACGGTGGCGGACAAGAAATTGAAATGTTACTTGGCTTTTCACACCCAGTTGTCTATAAAGCAAAAGAAGGCGTTACACTTACTGTTGAAAAGATGACAATCACTGTCAGCGGAATCGACAAACAAGCTGTTGGTCAAACTGCTGCTGAAATTCGTTCAATCAAGAAACCTGAACCTTACAAAGGTAAGGGTATTAAATACGCTGATGAAGTATTACGCCACAAGGCTGGAAAGGCTGGTAAATAATATGGCTAACCTATTAAAAAAGATGTTGAATCAAAGTCTACGTAAAGCACGTGTCCGCGCTAAAATATCTGGAACAGCTGAACGACCACGTCTTACTGTTACTATCAGCAACAAGCACATTAGTGCTCAAATCATTGATGATGTCAAAAAACACACCCTAGTAGCCGCTACAACTGTTGGTACTAAACAAACTGGTACTTTCACTGAACAAGCTGCTATCGTTGGTGCAGATATCGCTAAAAAAGCTAAAAAAGCTAAAATTAATTCAGTAGTTTTTGATCGTAATGGTCGAATGTATGCTGGACGATTAAGCGCATTTGCAGATGCTGCGCGCAAGGAAGGTTTGGAGTTTTAATTATGGCTGAAGCTACTAAAGGTACAGCATCAAACTCTCGTGCACCACGCAATAATGGTCGCCGCGAGCAAATGCCAGCTGAACCAAAACAATTTGAAGAATTAACAATTAATATCGACCGCGTTTCTCGTGTTGTAAAAGGTGGACGTCGTTTCCGCTTTAAAGCTTTGTTCGTTGTTGGTGATCGTAAAAATAAAGGCGGTATTGGTGTCGCTTACGGTGCTGACGTTCAGGCTGCTATTGCCAAGGCTACTGATGTTGCTAAAAAGCACATGATTACAGTTGCTGTCGACAAAGGTACTATCCCTCATGACGCTGAAGTTAGACTATCTGGAGCTCAAGTTCTTGTTAGACCAGCCGCTCCTGGTACCGGTATTATAGCTGGTGGTGTTGTTCGATCAATTATTGGTGTAACTGGTATTACTGACTTATTGTCTAAATCACTTGGATCAACTAATAAAGTCAACATCGCTTATGCAACTATTGAAGCTCTTCGTAGCTTGGTAGCAAAGGATCAATGGCTTAACGCAACACCTAAAAAGGCTAGCGCCAAGAAGGTTGTAGCCGAGGAGAAGAGCAATGACTAAGTATAATGAACTTCAAGTTTCAGCTAATAAAACAATCAAACGTGTTGGTCGTGGTATTTCAGCAGGTCAAGGTAAGACTGCTGGACGTGGTACGAAGGGTCAAAAATCTCGTACTGGTAAAAAACTTCGCCCAATGTTTGCTGGTGGATCAGGTTCATTAGTTCGACGAACACCAAAACTAAAGGGATTCAAATCTCTACATGCTTCAGCACAAGTTGTCTATTTAGATCGTCTAAACGAACTAAAGGGCAAGACTGTCGATAATGCAACTCTTTACCAAGAGGGTTTTATTGCAACTCCATATCAATCAGTAAAAATCATCCTACGCGGTGAATTAACTGAAAAAATTGATTTACGTGTTGCTGGTGCAAGTAAAAGTGTCTGTGAAGCCGTTGTAAAAGCCGGTGGAACTTTTGAAAAAACTGCTGTACCATTGAAAATGAGTACAAAGACAACTGATACTACTAAATAAGTATTTATTGCACTTTCCAGAGTATCTAGGTTAACGCCTGATACTCTGAGGAGTAACAATAAGCGATTGTTGATCATAATCACTGAGAGAGGGTAACATACAATGAATTGGAAAATAATCTTAAAATCATTAAAAAACCGAGACATGCTAAAACGCGTCTTGATTTTATTTAGTATTATTATTGCATATCGACTATTAGCACATGTACCAGTACCTTTGGCGGCACCAACTCAACTAAAAGAGGTTGTAAATAGTATTGTTAGTGGCTCTGATTTCGGAGGATTTCTCAATTTACTCTCTGGTGGTGCCTTAACAAGTTTCTCAATTGTCTTGGTTGGAATGAGCCCATTCATTACATCATCGATTATTACCCAGTTGTTAACTAAAGCTATTCCAAAACTTGAAGAATTGCACAAAGACGGTGAATCTGGTCGACGCAAGATCAACCAATGGACTCGAATGATTAGCATCCCTCTTTCTATTGTTCAATCAATTGCCTTTATTTATATACTTAGACAAACTGTTTTGGCGGGTAATACAACCGTTTTAGCTGATGCAACTTTAACCAGTTGGATTGTAGCCGTTACAGCCATGAGCGCTGGATCAGCCTTATTAATGTGGTTTGGTGAACTAATTACTGAACAAGGTATCGGAAATGGTATTAGTTTAATTATTTTTGCAGGTATTATAAGTCAACTTCCTAAAACAATCGGAACTATTGCGACATCTTTATTTAACACCTCAACTGGAAGTCTAAGTGTCTTTGGTTGGTTTACGATACCAGTTAATCCTCAAACATTTTGGATAACGCTCTTCTTAATCGTCGCATCATTAGCTATCTTATACATACTAGTTAAGGTCAATGAAGCGCAGCGTGTTTTAACAATTAATTATGCAAAACGAGTTCATGGTAATAGTAGTTATGGTGGAATCAAGAGTATCTTACCTGTCAAATTAATTGCAGCTAATGTTATTCCAATCATCTTTGCTGTTTCGTTTTTATCAATACCAGCTTTTGTGGGTCAAATATTAAAGGCTACTGGTAAGGCCGATCTGCAGGGGATAGCAACGAATTTAATTACTTGGTTTCAAGCGCCTAGCGCCGGTCAATTTACTGGATCTACTATCCAGGCCTTTATTTATCCAGTTGCTTATTTCTTGTTAGTAATTTTGTTTACCTATTTCTACACTGGAATTATATTTAATTCAAATGAAATTGCCGAAAACCTTCAAAAACAAGGTGGATTCATAGAGGGCATTCGCCCAGGTCAACAAACAGAAAATTATTTAAATCGAACCGTAAATCGCCTAACACTATTTGGATCATTAACACTAGGTATGATTGCTATAATGCCATTTATCGGTGAATATTTACTTTATACCATTGCTGGCGTTACTAATAGCGGACTATCAATTGGTGGTACTGGATTACTAATTGTTGTCTCTGTTGCGCTTGAGTCATTACGACAGGTCAATTCACGTGCTTTAATGGTTACTTACGACGACTACAAGTAACTAATAAAAAACTACATCTCAGAGGCCCTCGTGGCCTCTGTTTTTGTTTTCGTAAATTTGACATATATAATTGGCACGATATAATAGTTTTATAAATAATCACATAAATTATAGGGCATTAATTTAATTGATTTGTCTCTTTACGTAGACACATCTTTGGTGTATAATCGTATATTGTAACTTATGACTAGTTTAAAAGAAGTAATTAAATTGCAAGGAAAGGTAATGGAAGCATTGCCTAATACTCAATTTAAGGTCGAACTTGAAAACGGTCATAGTATAATCGCCCACATTTCAGGTAAGATGCGCAAGCATTATATCCGACTTGTACCAGGTGACAGAGTGGAAGTCGAGTTGACTCCTTACGATCTTAGTAAGGGTAGAATCACTTTCCGCTTAAAAGATTAAATTTAAAGGTATACAGGAGTTTTTAAACGCTCATGAAAGTTCGTGCTAGTGTCAAAAAAATTAGTCCTGATGATCAGTTAGTGCGTCGCAAAGGCGTTCTTAGGGTCATTAATAAGAAAAAACCTAAAAATAAGCAAAGGCAGGGTTAAGCATGGCTCGAATCGCTGGGATAGTTATCCCATCTGAAAAGCAAGTGCAGATCGCATTGACGTATATTTACGGCATCGGTCCAAAATTTGCATCGACCATCCTTGCGGCGGCTAAGATAGAGCCGACCACTCGGGTGAAAGATCTCACCGAGGCTGAAGAACAACGCTTACGCGATGTAATCAATACTGACTACACCGTCGAAGGTGATTTGCAGCGCTTGGTAACAAATAATATTAAGCGTCTTAAAGACATTAATTCTTATCGTGGTCTAAGACACAAGTCTGGCCTACCAGTTCGCGGTCAACGTACTCGAACTAACGCAAGAACTCGCAAGGGTAAAGGCGTAGCAGTAGGTGGAACACAAAAGAAGGCAGCATCTAAGACTTAGGAAAGGAATTGAATTATGGCAGACGCAAAATCAACTACAAGTACACGTAAAAAGCAGCGCCGATCAGTTCCTTCTGGTCAGCTTCATGTTCAAGCAACTTTCAATAATACGATTGTTACTTTTACAGACAAAAAAGGCAATGCACTAACAGCATCAAGTGCTGGCGCATCAGGTTTCCGTGGTAGCAAAAAAGGTACTGCATACGCAGCCCAAATTGCAGCCGAGAAAGTTGCTGAAGCAGCAAAGGGTCAATTTGGCGCAAAGTCAGTTGATGTTTTCGTCAAGGGCGTAGGCCTTGGACGCGAAGCAGCAATTCGAGCAATGGGAAGTTTTGAAATTTCTGTTGATAGTATTAAAGATGTAACGGGCGTACCACATGGTGGAGTTCGTCCTCGCAAAGCGAGAAGGGCATAGTTTATGGCACGAGATACTTCTCCAATCGTTAAACAAAGCCGCCGTGAAGGGTTCGCTCTTCATCCAAAGGCAAATAAAGTCATGGCTAAAAAGACTGGTATTCCAGGAATGCACGCCAATGGCCGTCCAGGTAAAGCAAGTCTATATTCAACTCAGCTACGCGAAAAACAAAAAGTTCGCCGCGCTTACGGATTACTTGAAAAGCAATTTGCACGATTAATGCAAGAAGCTGATCGAACAAGTGAAAACGGTAAACTTCCAGGTGAAGTTCTATTGCAATTACTTGAACGCCGTATGGACAATGCAGTTTATCGCGCTGGTTTTGCAACTAGCCGACGCGCTGCTCGACAACTTGTCAGCCACGGTCATTTCATGCTTAACGGCATTCGCGTTGATATTCCATCAATCCGCCTAAAAGCTGGTGACGAAATCGTAGTCCGACCAAAGAGTGTTAAATCTGGTTACTTTAGTCAAATGGACGAAATTACAAAGAATACAATTCAAGGGCCTCTTAGCTGGCTAAAAAGTGATCCAAAGAAATTAACTATCTCTATTACTGGATTACCACAGCGCGATGAAGCCGAAACAGATATTAAAGAACAGCTAATCGTTGAGTATTACTCACGTTAAAGGGTAAGGAGCTTACAATAATGACAAAAGTTATTCACAACCCAGCACTAGCAAGTATTGACGAACTTAGTACTACCAGTGCAACATTTAACATCGAACCTCTACATGCAGGTTACGGTAATACGCTCGGAAACAGCTTGCGACGCGTTTTGCTATCAAGCATCGAAGGTGCTGCAGTCGTAGCTTTTCGTATTGAAGGCGCAAGCCATGAGTTTACAACGGTTGCTGGTGTCCAAGAAGACATCATCGATATCATGTTAAACGTTAAAAATATTCGTCTAAAAGTTCATACTGACAAACCAGTTGAATTAAGACTTGAGAAAAAAGGCGCCGGAGTCGTCACTGCAGCTGATATCAAAACTACAGCTGATGTTGAAGTAATTAACCCAGACCAAGTTATTTGTACAATTGACGATCCAAAAGCATCAGTTGTTATGGATTTAGTTGTTGAATCTGGCCGAGGTTACCAAACTATTGAAGATTCAAGTGTAAATAGAATTCATAGCGATATGATTGCTGTTGACGCTATCTTTAGCCCAGTTCTTCGAGTTCGATATAAAGTTGACAACACTCGTGTTGGTCAAGAGACAAATCTTGATAAACTTTCATTGACAGTTGAAACTGACGGATCATTAACACCACGCGAAGCTTTTGAACAAGCTGCTGCTATTCTTGTTAACCAATACACATCACTTGCTGGATCAACTGAAGTTGCCTCAGCACCTGCTCTTGGACAAGAAGTTGATAATGAGATGAGCGAATTAAATACTCCAATTGAAGAATTAAACTTAACTGCTCGTACTGCCAACGCTTTGGTTAACAACGAAATCCGAACAGTTCATGATCTTGTAACTTTAAGTGAACAAGATTTACGTGAACTAAAGGGCTTTGGATCAAAGGCACTCGACGAAGTCAAAGATAAATTGGCGGAATTGGAACTTTAATTATGCATCGACATGGATATATTGGACGCAAGTTTGGTCGTAAAACCGACCAACGACGCGCGCTACTAAAAGGCTTAGCAACTAGCTTGGTTATTCACGGCAAGATCGAAACGACTTTGCCAAAAGCCAAAGAACTAGTTCGCTATATTGAAAAGTTAATTACTAAGGCTAAAAAGGGTGACCTACATAATCGCCGTCAAGTAATTGCTGGTCTAAGCACTCAAGAAGCAGCGTTTAAATTAGTCGACGAAATCGCACCTCAATTAACTGGTCGAACCAGTGGTCATGTGCGCGTCGAACGAACAGAATTACGAGTAGGTGATGGTACTCAAATGGCAACAATTTCATTTGTTGACGAACTTAAATCAGTTCCTAAACAAGTAGTGACTGAGGAGGCTAAAGCGTAATGGTTGTTAATTCTAAAACCTATTCACAAAAACCAACTGAAGTAAATCGTCGTTGGATCCTAATTGACGCCTCAACAGCAACATTAGGCCGCGTTGCATCAACTGCTGCAAAGTATTTAATCGGTAAATATAAACCAACTTACACTGCTCACGTTGATGGTGGTGACAATGTAGTTATCATCAATGCTGAAAAAGTCGTCGTAACTGGCGACAAAGAAGTTAGCAAGATGTACTACCGACACTCAGGTTTTCCTGGTGGTTTAACCGAATTAAGCCTAGGTGATATGCGCACCAAGACTCCTGAACGGATTCTTGAATTAGCTATCAAAGGTATGCTTCCTGTCAACAAGTTAGCTGCTGGCCGAATGGCACGTTTACGCGTCTTTAATGGTGAAAACCACGACCACACAGCTCAAACTCCAGAGAAAGTAGAGGTTAAATAATATGGCTGAATCTAAGTATTTTTATGGTCTTGGACGACGCAAAAGCGCTACTGCACAGGTTCGTTTGTTTGCTGGTAAAGGCAAACTAACAATCAACAACAAACCAGCTGCTGAATATTTGAACAATAACAAGACGCTATTGGCTGAAGTTACAGATCCATTAGCACTTGTTAACAAACAATCAGATTTCGACACAACCGTTGTTGTAAAAGGCGGTGGCGTCGCTGGTCAAGTTGATGCTATTAAATTAGCAATTGCCAAGGCAATTACAGCAGGATTTAGCGATTTGCGACCAACCCTTAAAAAGGCTGAGTTCCTAAAACGTGATGCTCGCGAAAAAGAACGCAAGAAATATGGTCTTCGTTCCGCTCGTAAGCGTGAACAATTCTCAAAGCGTTAATATCGTTTTGTACAAAATAGAGCTTTGGTATTTCCAAAGCTCTATTTTATTGTTGATGGATATGAAAATAGCCCCTAATAAATAGGGGCTTTGTTGATTTTACGAAAGAGCTACGGACAATAACAAAGCCGCGATTAAGATGCCTGCGACTATTTTAGTCGAGCATAGTAACGCCTTCGAAACATTTAGACTAATGACAAAACATTTCGAATCGTAGTGCGGATAAATCTTAGCAATATTTAGCACAAACCATGCCAATATTGCTAAGATCAGTACTAATATTAGCTTTAAAAAAAAGTCAGACAAACTATCTAAATATTTCGTCTGCCAAAATGCCGTTACTACTGTTGCCACTATAGTTATGGCATAAATTATTTTCTTTAATTTTGGATGCCTTGTAATTTCGTTCAAGTAAACCACCATTAAAACAAAGAAAAATAATAATATATATAAAATATACATAACATTTCCTCCTTTCTTGGGGAATTCATATTTTATGACGTTTCCTCAAGAACCGAACGTCATATCAAGCAATCAAGCTAGTTAATTGATCAATATGACGTTCAAAAGAAATAATTATTCTATGCAAATTGTAAAAGATCAACACCTCAACCATAGCATACTATTGATAATATGTCAATATATAATATAATCACAAAATTGCAAGATTTTTAATCATGTCAATAATTTTAACGTGTATTATACCGCTCAAACTGTTATAATAAGATCATATGACGACAAAACCTACTATTTTAACTGGGATTCGTGCCAACAATGATTTAACAATTGGCAATTATTTTGGTAGTATTTTGCCGATAATAGACATGGCTAAAAAACATTCTGATAAATACCAGATTAACATGTTCATACCTGATTTACATAGCTTTACGACGCCAGTAGATCACGACACTCTATATGATCAAATTATGCATAATGCCGATATTTTTGTCGCTGCTGGCCTACCAATTGACAACACGAACATTAATTTATATCGTCAAAGTCGTATTCCAGCCCATAGCGAGCTAACATGGATCCTTGATTGCTTTACTGGTTTTGGCGAGATGAATCGTATGATTCAATTTAAAGAAAAGTCGAGTAAGGTTGGTGACGATCGCACGAGCGTCGGGCTATTTAATTATCCGGTCTTAATGGCGGC
>Ga0172378_10005908_pt1 | contig 11431 bp, 10 predicted proteins | sample GrowelOW332metaG_FD_119755 | JGI IMG/M metagenome (GOLD analysis project Ga0172378, IMG submission 119755) | Groundwater microbial communities from an aquifer near a municipal landfill in Southern Ontario, Canada - Pumphouse #3_1 metaG | ecosystem: Environmental > Aquatic > Deep subsurface >... | reverse complement strand
GATATCAAAATATGGAAAAGCAAAAATCTTCCTGAAAATCTTGTGTCAAAACGAATAAAAACTCTATCAAACCAAGCATGTTTTTAGAACCAAGTTTTGAGCACCCTACCCTTCAGGGTCCTGCGGCGGTGAATCGCTCGAATTTCGGTTCGTAAACTCACAGATATTTGTAATTCAAGATATTAAACGTCAGCCTTTGTGAACCGATCAAACGCATCACATTTAATATCAAAAAAAACTTTTTGGCCTTAGCTTCCCAACCATCTTTCAACTCCCCAATTCTACCCTCCAAAAACTTACGATTTCTCATTACAAAATCCTCCTTACGGAAAAAATCAAAACAGATGGTTCTTGGCGATTAATCTTCCAAGATTTCAGCCCAATATATGCAATAAATTGCTTAACTTTGTGATTATTTTTTTCAACTACAATGTCATGGCAAAAATAGGTACAGTATTAACCCAAGGAGGCAAGAAAGCCCTTCTATGCGGTTCAGGAGAATTGGGTAAAGAAGTCGCAATTGAATTACAACGTCTCGGCGTCGAGGTCGTTGCCTTGGATAAATACCCCAATGCACCTGCCATGCAAATAGCTCACAAATCGTATGTACTCTCAATGCTCGACGGAGCTAAGCTGAGAGAAATCATCGAGAAGGAGAAACCAGACTACATCATCCCTGAGGTAGAGGCCATAGCCACTCCTACTTTGATTGAATTGGAGAAAGAGGGCTACAACGTCATCCCTACAGCAAAGGCCGCTTTCCTTACCATGAACAGGGAAGGCATCAGAAGACTTGCGGCTGAAGAGTTGGGCTTGCGCACCTCTCACTACAAATTCGCCGCAACATACAACGAGTTCAAAGAGGCTGTAAAAGAGATAGGCATCCCTTGCGTGGTTAAACCTATCATGAGTTCATCCGGTCACGGACAGAGCACTATCAAATCGGAGGCCGACATCGACAACTCTTGGCACATTGCCCAGGAGGGCGGTCGTGCAGGAGCCGGAAAGGTCATCGTAGAGGGATTTGTAAAGTTCGATTATGAAATCACTTTATTGACCGTAAGACACATCGGCGGAACAAGTTTCCTTGAACCGATTGGTCACTACCAAAAAGACGGTGACTACCAAGAATCTTGGCAGCCACAACCAATGAACAATAACGTACTCGAGAAAGCAAAAGAGATTGCTAAAAAGATAACCGACGCTCTTGGTGGCTTCGGAATATTCGGTGTTGAGATGTTCGTTCAGGGTGACGAGGTCATCTTCAGCGAGGTCTCTCCTCGTCCGCACGACACAGGTATGGTAACCATGATTTCGCAAGATCTCTCTGAGTTTGCACTTCACGTTCGTGCCATCCTAGGATTGCCAATTCCAAACATTGCATTCCACGGACCATCAGCATCTAAAGCGATTGTTGTAAACGGAGAGAGTGACCACGTTTCGTTCTCTAACATCGAAGAGGCTCTCTCCATCCCTGACTCGCAAATCAGGATTTTCGGTAAACCCGAAGTGAAAGGTCATCGACGCATGGCTGTTCTTCTTGCACGCGGAGCATCTGTTGAAGAGGCTCGCGAAAAAGTGAACAAAGCTTACAATGCGTTGAAAATTGAAATTTAACTAACTACTAAAAGGAGATTTCTGTATGAAGGTATTAAAATTCGGAAGCTCAGCCGTAGCTTCAGCCCAAAGAATAAAAGATGTAGCTTCCCTCATCGCTAACGCAAAGGGAAAAGGCAACATAATCGTACTCTCCGCCATGAGTGGAACAACGGACATGCTCATTGAAATTGCCGATTATCTATACAAGAAAAATCCAGACGGCGCAAAAGAGCTTACCAACTCGCAGGAGAGAAAATATCTCAACTTGGCAAAAGAGCTTTTCAATGAAAAGAAAACAGAAGAGGTGACTGTCGAACTAAAGAACTTTTTCGACGAGATACGAAACCTCTCAAAAGATATATTCACTCTCTTTGAAGAGAAAAAAATCGTGGCTCAAGGCGAACTCATCATTAGCTACCTTTTCTCGGAATACTTGAATGAGAAAGGCATCAACGCCAAATCGATTTCTGCGCTCAACTTCATGCGCATCGACAAGAACGAAGAGCCAGACACTAAGTTCATCAAAGAGAACATCGCAAAAGAAATCGAGGCTGCCGGTAACGCTGACTTCTACATTACTCAAGGTTTCATCTGCAAAAACGCTTACAACGAGATAGACAACTTCCGCAAAGGTGGTAGCGACTACTCTGCTTCACTTATAGGAGCAGCCGTTCAAGCAGAAGAGATCCAGATTTGGTCTGACATGGCCGGCATCTACAACAACGATTACAAAATTGTGAAAGAGGCCAAACCAATCGAGAAGTTAAGCTTCGACGAGGCTGCAGAACTCTCCTACTTTGGCAACGGCAACAAGATTCTGCACCCAACCTGCATTCTTCCGGCTAAGTTGGCTAATATTCCTGTAAGGTTAATGAACATCATACAACCAGAAACTTGTGGTACGCTTATCTCGACAGACTTCACTCCTAACAAGATTGAGGCCATCGCTGCCAAAGAGGGTATCTCTGCCATTAAGATCAAATCGGGCAGAATGCTTTTGGCTCACGGATTCCTCCGCAGAATTTCTGAGATTTTCGAGACTTACAAAACGCCTATCGACATGATCACCACTTCAGAGGTAGGACTCTCTGTCACGATAGACGACAACAAGTACTTGGACGACATTGTAAACAATCTAAAGAAGTTCGGTACCGTTACTGTTCATAAGGACATGACCATCATCTGCGTAGTAGGTGACCTTCCTGACGAGAACATCGGTTTCCAGGCTAAGATTGTAGATGCACTTAAGAACATCCCTGTAAGAATGATATCTTACGGAGGAAGCTTCCACAACATATCCTTCCTTATCCACACTGCAGATAAGGCTGATGCTTTGAAAGCTCTTCACAAAGCACTATTTTAATAAAGGTGAGTCTATTAATTATCACCGTAAAAAACAGAATAAAAAGAGGGGCTGCGTTTGATTGTCTTTGAATAAGTTTTAGCCGCACTCGACAATTTGGAGCAAGCTCTATTGCGCTCGTTTGGAAAAGCTTTCGGTCTAAATAGCATCGAAATCAAACAAAGACAAACAACAGAACACTTATAACGAAACCAATATTTAAGACAATGATAAAGGGAATTTTTCCAATTGTGAAACTAAGAAATATTGAGACTCCTTTCTACTATTATGATATGGAGCTTTTAAATAATACACTGAAAACAGTAAATACAGAAGCTGGCAAATACGGTTTCGAACCTCATTATGCCATCAAGGCAAATGCCAACCCTAGCATCCTAAAGACTATTGCAAAGGCTGGCTTAGGTGCCGACTGTGTAAGCGGCGGAGAGGTAGACGCAGCCATCAAGGCTGGTTTTCCTGCCTCTAAAATTGTATTTGCAGGTGTAGGAAAGACCGATTGGGAAATAAACCTCGCATTGGATAACGACATTTTCTGTTTTAACGCTGAGTCTATTCCTGAGTTGGAAGTGATCAACGAGTTGGCCGGAAAGAAGGGTAAAACAGCCCACGTCAAGCTCCGCGTCAATCCAAATGTAGATGCGCATACTCACCACTACATCACAACAGGATTGAGTGAAAATAAATTCGGTTTCAACTTAGAGGATTTGGATGATGTCATTGCAAAAATCAAGACATTGCCCAACCTTGAGTTCATCGGACTTCATTTCCATATTGGTTCACAAATCACAGACCTCTCTTCTTACGAGAATCTTTGCGTTCGCATCAACGAATTGCAGGATGAGTTCGAGAAGAAAGGCATTCAAGTCAAGAACATCAACATTGGCGGAGGTCTCGGAATCAACTACGAGCACCCTAACCACATGCCGATAGCAGACTTTGAGTCTTACTTCCATTTATTTGGAAAACACCTTAAGTTAAGACAGGGCCAACGCCTACACTGCGAACCAGGACGTTCTATCGTTGCTCAGTGCGGAAGCCTCATCACAAAGGTTACTTACGTAAAGAAAGGCAAGTCAAAACAATTTGCCATCGTAGATGCAGGTATGACAGATCTGATCCGTCCTGCGCTTTACGAAGCATACCATAGAATAGAGAATATCACATCCGACAAAGAGCCTCAAAAATATGACGTTGTAGGCCCTATCTGCGAATCTTCAGACGTGTTCTTGAAAGACACCGATTTGAACGAGACACAAAGAGGCGACCTTTTGGCAATTCGTTCTGCTGGAGCTTACGGGGAAATCATGGCATCAAGATACAATCTTAGAAAGTTGCCAGGTTCTGTCATCTCTACTGAAATTTAACGAATAAGTAGTTTTCACGACAAGAAAAATCAACAAGAGAAATGTTTATTGTAGAAGAATTTTTATCGTTATCACTAGGAATCCAAATAGTATGTGGTGTGTTTGTATTAGCCTTTTTAATACAAGCATTCTACTATCTGCACTATTATAACGGCATTTGGATGTTGGGAAATAAGATCCGAAAAGGAAATCACCCCTACAGCAAACAGAAACCACCGGTTTCTGTCATCATCTGTGCAAAAAACGAGGCTGAAAATCTGGAGCAATTCCTTCCATCCGTCTTGGAGCAGGAATATCCGGAGTTTGAGGTGATCGTTGTAAACGACGGTTCGACCGATGAGAGTAGCGACCTTTTGGAGAAATTGCAGAAACACTATCCAAACTTGTACCACACATTTCTTCCCATGGATGCGAAATATATGAGCCGTAAAAAGATGTGTCTGACGGTGGGTATCAAAGCTGCCCGTTTCGAACATCTGCTGCTCATAGATGCTGATTGTAAACCTGCCAGCAAACACTGGATTGCCAACATGATGCAGAACTTCAGCGACAAGACCGACATCGTACTCGGTTATGGAGCACACTCACTCAAAAATGGTTTCGTCAACTCATTAATCTGTTATGATGTGATGTTCATCGCTATGCAGTACATGGGATTTGCCATCAAGGGCAAACCATACATGGGCGTAGGACGAAACTTGGCTTACAAGAAGTCATTATTCTTCAAAAACAAAGGATTCGCATCTCACCTGAATTTGGTTTCGGGCGACGACGACCTCTTTGTTCAAGAGACTGCCAACAAACATAACACAAGCGTAGAATTTTCAGAAAAGAGCATCTCCTACTCTCATAGAAAGATGACATTCAGATCTTTCCGTATTCAGAAAGAGCGTCACCTCAGCACCAGTTCACAATACACCCTCTCTTCTAAGATGAGAATAGGTTGCGAGGTCTTCTCCAGAGGTCTGTTCTACGTATCTTTATTCACTCTGTTAGGATATTTCTTAATCAACCAACATTTCATCTTTGCGGGAATAACTGCAGGAATAGCATTGATTCGATTTCTCTTCCAGGCAATCATCATCAACAAGACATGCAAATTCCTTCAGGAGAAGATGTATATTTTCTCCATTCCGTTATTTGACATATTCCTACCACTGCTTACTCTTTACATCATTTCATTCGGAAAGATTGGAGTGAAAGAAGATTCCATGTGGCGATAAAAACATAGAAACAATATGAACGACAAAGAAAGAACGGCCGTCGTAGCAAGGTTTTCAAACCAATCGACTGCATACATCGCAAAAGGCCTATTGGAGGCAAACGGCATAGACTGTTTTCTTCAAGATGAATTCATCAATCAAATCTTCGCACCCTCTTCACCTGCATTTGGAGGCATCAAACTCAGCGTCATGGAGAAAGACCTTGAGGCTGCCACGAAGCTGTTAAAAGAGAACGGAGACATATAAAGCGAGTTTTTCATTCCCACCGTAATCAAGCATAAACAATATGAACAATATGGAGGACAAACTGAAAGCATTCGAAAGGTTGCTTACCATCATGGACGAGCTCAGAGAAAAATGTCCGTGGGATAAGAAACAGACCTTCGACAGCATACGTCCCAACACGATCGAAGAGACTTATGAGCTTTGCGGCGCCATCATGAAGAAAGACATGAACGACGTGAAGAAAGAGTTGGGTGACGTGCTGCTACATATTGTTTTCTATTCAAAGATGGCTTCGGAGAAAGAGGAATTCGACATTGCCGACGTCTGCAACACGCTTTGCGACAAGCTCATTTTTCGTCACCCACATATTTATGGCACAGGCGAGGCTAAGACTGCCGGTCAGGTTGAACAGACTTGGGAACAGATTAAGCAAAAGGAGAAAGACGGTAACAAAACCGTTTTGTCAGGCGTGCCCGATGCCCTACCCGCACTCATCAAGGCTTACCGCGTTCAAGACAAAGCCCGCAACGTAGGCTTCGATTGGGACAAGAAGGAGCAAGTTTGGGATAAAGTTCAGGAAGAGTACAACGAGTTGAAGGCAGAAATCAACAATATGGATGCCGATAAGATGGAGGATGAATTTGGAGATTTGATGTTCAGCATGATCAATGCCGCAAGACTCTACAAAATCAATCCTGAGAATGCGCTCGAACGTACCAACAGAAAATTCATCCGCAGATTCAACTATTTGGAGCAAAAAACATTGAAACAAGGCAAAGACTTGAAGGAAATGTCGCTCGAAGAGATGGACAAATATTGGAACGAAGCCAAGCAATTGGAGAGAGAAGGAAAACTGAAATAAGTATTTCATTTGTCAGGCGAAAGCCATCGACCAAGGCAAGGAGCTGTCGCTCCGACAAATTTATGCAGGTGAACGACTTGCGATACTTATTTATTTTATAATTTTGCAGAGCGAAAGGCAACCGACTATCGCTCAAACAACAACGTAACAAAAAAAGGCGCGTAGACGCCATTACCAATAATAGATATGGCAAAAGAATTAACACCACGTAGTGAAAACTATTCACAATGGTATAACGATCTAGTAGTAAAAGCAGACCTTGCCGAAAATGCGGCAGTAAGAGGTTGTATGGTCATCAAACCATACGGATATGCTATATGGGAGAAAATGCAAAACGAGTTGGACCGTCGATTCAAAGAGACGGGTCACCAGAACGCTTACTTCCCACTATTCATTCCAAAATCATTCTTAAGCAAAGAGGCAGACCATGTAGAGGGATTCGCTAAAGAGTGTGCAGTTGTAACTCACTACAGATTAAAGACAAACCCTGACGGAACTGGTGTCGTTGTAGATCCAGAAGCTAAATTGGAAGAGGAGCTCATCGTAAGACCAACATCAGAGACTATCATTTGGAGTACTTATAAGAATTGGATTCAATCATACAGAGACCTTCCTATCCTTTGCAACCAATGGGCTAACGTTGTTCGTTGGGAGATGCGTACACGCCTTTTCCTCCGTACAGCAGAGTTCTTATGGCAAGAGGGTCACACTGCCCACGAGACTTATCAAGAGGCAGAAGAAGAGGCTCAGAAGATGTTGAATGTTTATGCTGACTTTGCTGAAAACATCATGTCAATGCCAGTTATCAAGGGTGTGAAATCAGAGACAGAGCGTTTTGCTGGTGCTGTTGACACTTATACTATCGAGGCTTTGATGCAAGACGGTAAAGCCCTTCAATCAGGAACTTCGCACTTCTTGGGTCAGAACTTCGCAAAAGCATTTGACGTTACTTTCATGACAAGAGACGGAAAGACCGATTACGTTTGGGCAACATCTTGGGGTGTTTCCACTCGTTTGATGGGTGCTTTGATCATGACTCACTCTGACGACAACGGTTTGGTACTTCCTCCAAAGTTGGCTCCTTTCCAGGTTGTCATTGTTCCTATATTCAAGAGTCAAGAGCAACTTTCTCAGATTTCAGAGAAGGTTCAAGAGATCATGGACAAATTGAAGGCAAAAGGCATCTCAGTAAAATACGACGACAGCGACGCAAAGAAACCAGGATGGAAATTTGCTGAGTATGAGTTGAAGGGTGTTCCTGTACGTTTGGCTATGGGTGGCAGAGACTTAGAGAATGGAACAATCGAGGTTTGCCGCCGCGATACCCTTACTAAGGAGACCGTCAATATCGAAGGTGTAGAGAATTACATCGCAGATCTTTTGGATAAGATTCAGAAGAACATCTATCAAAAGGCTTTCGATTATAGAAAGACAATGATCAAGAAAGCGGACTCATACGAAGAGTTCAAAGAGAAGATTGAAGAGGGAGGATTTATTCTAGCACATTGGGACGGCACTTCAGAGACCGAAGCTAAGATCAAGGAAGAGACCAAAGCAACTATCCGTTGTGTGCCTTTCGACACCTATCTTGATGACGATAAGGAACCTGGTACCTGTATGGTTACTGGCAAGCCTTCTAAAAGCAGAGTATTATTTGCAAGATCATATTGATATTTTTCATATACAGAGAAAAGGACAACTGTCAACCCACGGTTGTCCTTTTTTACATTCTAAAAAAACCTATTAAAAAATAGAAAATGAAAAACATTAAAAGCCTCCTCTTTGCTCTCCTTTTAGGAACGGGAGCCGTACAAGCACAAGACGACTCTATCGCAGCAAAATTACCAGAGACAGAAGGATTTGGACTATTGATGGAGCATTCCGAGAAATTCAAAGCAGAGAACAACCGCAATCTATACCTGGGCGTTTACTGCAATACTTTCACACGTAACGCAGAGTATTTCTTACCTTACACCAAAGGATATACAGCCCTTGGTTTCTTCTTGGACCCTACACTATCCTATCAGATAAACGATAAGGCAGCCATCACAGCAGGAGTACATCTTGCAGGAATTGCCGGAGATGACGAGGGCATCAGAAAAGCGTGGCCAATCGTAAGAATCGAATATCAGCCAACCAACTGGCTCACTGTTGTAGGCGGAACACTCTACGGAAACCTTAGTCACAAGCTCTACGAGCCAATGTACGACTTTGACCGTTACCTCTACGCCAACCAAGAAAACGGCTTGCAGGTATTTACGGATACTAAATATTGGGAGTCTGACTTATGGTGCAACTGGGAGGTTTTCATCGTCCCTGACGATGCCAAACAAGAGCGTTTCACCTTTGGTTGGGTAAACCGTTTCTTCCTCATCGGAAACAAGCAAAACCGTAAGACATTCGAACTCTCTGTTCCTGTCCACATTTTAGCCACACACAGAGGCGGACAGTTCACTTCACTACAAGATACTTGCATCGAAACATTGGCCAACGGGATGGTGGGTTTGACATCAAGCATCAACTCTCCAAACTTGTTTATCAAAAAGACAACCCTCGATTTGGATGTCTTCGGATTTAAAAACAACTCAGGCGTAATCGGCACACACTTCAAAAGCGGTTGGGGCATTTATCCTAACTTGACTTTGCAAAGCAAAAAAATCAAGTTCCAGGCTGGTTATTGGAAAGCAAAGAAGTTTGTCGCACCACGCGGAAGCTACCTTTTCCAATCCATTGCCTACTTCGACAATTCATTTGAGCAGGCCGATAGGAACATGGTCACAGGTAAACTCTTCTACGAGCACCAATATAAAGGATTAGGATTCGGCGCAGAAGCTCAGGCTTACTACGATCTGGATCACGAAAAGACAGATTTCTCATTCGGTATCTATCTCACATTCAATAACAAATATAAGTTGATGAAAGTGAAAGAAGATATGATTTTCTAATCCAACTCACTCAAATCTAACGGAGAAGGACCATCCAACTCCGTTAGATTTTTTTTTATCACCTTTCTATCAAAAAAGCTCCCGACTCCACCACGTCATAAAACTTGACATTCGCCGCCAAACAAGCCTTTTTCATCCGTTTCCTATATTTCCAAGAATTGGAACTATCCAAAACAATCTGTTTAAAATTGAAATAATTATTCAATTCATCTAAAGTAAAATCCACATCTCTACCCAATACCAACACATCTACATTCAATTTTTCATAGACTTCCTTGTTCTTCAGGTCATTGGTTTTTAGACAAAAGATTCTACATGACTCTATTTCAAATGTCTCACAATTAGACTTTTGAGGTAACGAAGCAGCCTTATCCATCCAAAAATTAGAGACGTGCAAAGAGACTTCCGCAACGGGTGCATCAGTCAACAAATAGTTTTCTCCTTTACCGAAACGGTTCACCACCGAGGCATTTTTTATGTTATAGACCGCAAAGTATTCGTAATCAAAACGTTCCCATTTCTCACAAAAGAGAAATGCAAAATAGAGCATTACCGTCAACATCAAAGCCCGAAGATTACGGACAGTGGTAACGGAGAGAGACATATATAATAAGGTAACAATCAGAAAGACAAAGGCAACATCCACCATACCAAATCGAATATTACAGATAGCAGCCAAAGGGAACCGCTCAATCCAATAGATGGATTGGTTCATCACCCAAAGCACAACGTTCAAAATAACAGCTACAAAATCGCACAAATAAGGAATCGGAGGCAAGGCAAAAAGAAAGATGGCAAGGTAAATGACCACTGCCGAAAGCGGCACCACCACAAAGCCCGACAGCCAAAAATAGTTGGCAAACTGATGGAAATAGTACAACGAAATAGGCACCGTTCCGATTTGAGCCGCCAACGAGACTGAGAGTAACGACCACAACTTCTCAGGCAGCCATCTTTTGAAAGAAAACATCGCATAGATCTTCGGCTGAAATGCCACGATAGACCACACGGCCATATAGCTAAGTTGAAAGCTGACGTCGAACAGATAAAACGGATGATAGAGCAACATGAAAAAAGCCGAAGCCGCCATCGTATTATATATAGAGGATTTTCGATTGAGAACCATCCCTAGGCAGACAAACGAAAGCATGACCGAAGCCCGCACCACCGACGAAGGCAAGCCCGTGATAAAGGCATACGACCACAATGCCAGCAGCAACACAACGGTTCGCAACCAACGTGCATGCCGCTCTTTCCAAAATAGATTCAGCACAAAACTCAGCACAAAAAAGACCACGCCGACATGCAAACCGCTCACCGCCAAAATATGGCTTGCACCCGTATTGGCATAGCTGTTTTTTATATCTTTATCCATAAAATCCCTATTTCCCAGGACCATAGCTGACAGTACGGCAAACTCATCTTTTGGAAAATCATAATTTCTCAGTTTATCCAGCAAAGCTCGCTGCACATTCATAGCGCACGCATTCAACGAAAAATGTTCCTCCGAACCCACTTTCCGCCATTTCCCTGAAGGAAGATAAAGAGAACCTGATATGCCTTTTTTTCGGAGATATTCCGCATAATCGAACTCGCCCGGATTCAGTTTCGAATCTCGGAAGAGATTATCAGGAAAGGCCAGTACATCGCCCGCCTGTAGATTCAATGAAATACTGTCTTTCGGAAGATACAGATACAGGAACGCCTCGGTTTCGTTCACGGAAAAATCAGGCGTATAGGTCAAATTGCGTGGTATTTTCACTATACTAAGTGTCAATGGGTCAAATTGCGTGGTGACTTAAATGAAAATACGATTGAATATTTTCAACAATTTGCTCATATTTGTATCG
>Ga0172378_10005907_pt1 | contig 11431 bp, 10 predicted proteins | sample GrowelOW332metaG_FD_119755 | JGI IMG/M metagenome (GOLD analysis project Ga0172378, IMG submission 119755) | Groundwater microbial communities from an aquifer near a municipal landfill in Southern Ontario, Canada - Pumphouse #3_1 metaG | ecosystem: Environmental > Aquatic > Deep subsurface >... | reverse complement strand
TTTTTAAAGGTTTCAACCTGTAGATTCATTTGCTCGATAAGATGCTCCAACTTATCTTCTTTTAATAGCATTATCACACCTTTTTCTGGTGAACCTACAACATATAGCCTATCACCAGAATTAATATCCAGCTCTTCTCGTGCTATTGCTGGAATTACAATCTGGCCTTTAGTGCCGACAGCTGCTGTACCATATAATTTTTTATCATGCATATACCATTAATATTATATAAGTATGAAATGTATGTCAAATATGAGCATTTATCTAAATTATTTGTACTGATCAACCCAAAAGGACGAAAGTGATAAAATCAAGCCTTATCTTCGTCTTCGTCGTCTAGATCATCTTTAGCGTCTGTCGCGTAAGAGCTACCGCCCAACATCTCGTACCCATAATCATTCTCACTAAAATCATCACCAACTGAATAACGCAAATTCATAATAAAACCACTAGTAGCAGTTCGAACCATACCATTGCTTTTAATACGCCTCATAGAGTATGCATACGTAGGATTAGTTAAAACCACATAATCTAAACCAGCCCTTATACAATCTTTGACAAAAATGCTATCTTCACTAACCTTACTCTTTTCATTAAATTTTATATTATCAAAAATTTCTCGTCTAATCCCAATCATCGACCCTAGAACCATTGGCTTCTCGGTCTTGCCAGTAGTACGCAAGAATACATTAATAAAATTAGCTGAAGTACGGCTTTTAGCATCCTTTTTATCATCATCATTTAAGTGCAACAACGTCGTGAACACATCAAAGTTCTTTTTTGGACGACAAGCGGTAAATTCAATTTTATACTCAATACCCAATAAAAAATAAGACGGAAGCCTATTGTCGGCATCCATAAATATAATCCAATCGCCCTTCGCCTTACTGGCCCCTAAATTTCTTTGAGCTGATACGTTTTTAACATTATGCTTAATGGTTCTAAAATTTAACTTACATTCCCACTCTTTAGCTTTCTCTAAAGTTTTATCCTTGGAACCACCATCCACATGAATCACTTCAAAATCAGTCCAACTCTGAAGAGTTAAGTCTTTCAACAACAAAGGTAAACAGATTTCTTCGTCTAATGTTGGTATAATAATACTAAATTTTGGATTTAATTTATCAATCTTCATGTTTAATATTATAACTTAGTTTCTTATTATAGCTGCTATTAACCTCTACAAAAAATTAAATTAACATTTTTATATTTTTCAATAAAATATTATTTACTTTTTTTGATAATTAATTATTTGAGATTTCAGCAGAATCCACAGCTACTTTAGTAGCATTATTTGAGGTAGTATTAATTTTATTGAAGCTATCTTGAATAATAGCCTGACCAATATTGCCAAGTAGAAACAACAAAACAAAAGCTAAAACTCCACTAATTTTTTCATTAGTAACATTATCAACACCTTCTGAATACTTCCAATACCACCAAATTGTACCAAATATTGGAATTAACCAAATCCAAGCAGTTGGAATCGATTCGCCAAGCTTGTTCATCTCACCCTTTGTCTTTACTGCCCAATACCATGGATATATACCAAAAGTGACAAATGGTAGTAATAAAACTGCGATAGGATCTCTTTGTTTCATTCAATGCTCCTTAAATTAATCTAGTACCTAAAGCATATTGTACAATGAAAAAAAATACAATGTTAGCATAGACTTGATTAGATTAATTAGACAAACCACTTTGCAAATTGACACCAAACGCAATCTTTCCAAGTTTACACTGTATACTTATATTATGACTTCTCGATATACCTTATATGAAATAGATAAATTACGCGATCGCTTTAATCTAGCCGATGGCGTACCGAAAGGGATAAAACCACATTATAATATTAGCCCGGCTCAATCTGTGCCTGCAATTATAAGCCAAAATGGCGTCAACCAAATGGAACAAATGAAATGGGGTTTTGTGCACGAAAAGGCCAAAGACACTAACTCAATTTTCCGATACAAGACGTACAACGCTCGCAGTGAGGTAATTTTTGACAAACCAACCTGGATGACCGCTATTAGGTCACAACGCTGCTTGGTGCCCGCAAATGGCTTTTACGAGTGGAAAACTACTTTAAATAATAAAAATCCTTATTATATCCAAAAGCTTGACCAGCCATTGTTTGCTTTCGCTGGAATTTATAGCACATGGACAGACTCAAAAGACATTAAATGGAAAATGTGCTCAATTATAACGACAGCCAGCGATGCTGAAGATGACATGACTCCCAGTCGTCTACCTGTAATAGTTAGCCCAGAGGACGAAGCAGAATGGTTAAACCCTAACGTCAGTGACATAAATTCAATATATAAAATTATGAAACCATGCACACCTGATCAATTGACTATTATTCGAGTTGGACCTGACGTCAACTCATCAAAAATAGATAAACCTTATTTAATAAACCGTTTTATAAAAAAATAACTTGCTGATAAATTTCATAAATGAGATAATAGTATTAATTTTTTATTAGGAGTACCGAATGAACCAAATTGTTGCAATGTTATTTCCAAGTTTTATTGCTTTAAAAGTCTTTAGTTACCTCAGCCAAAAGAAACTAAAAATCAGTGATTATATCACTTATTATTTCATATTTAATGTAATGATAAATCTATTTGCCTATGCAATTACGATATATTTCTTTAATGATAGCGAAATTATATTTACAAACGCTTACACAGTTAAGTATCTTATATTATCAGTATTAGCTTCTGTCATTCTACCGTTAACACTAGTTATGGTATCAAAAAGATTAAGCATAAAAATTATATCAAAGTGAAAGATAAAAATAAAAACAAAGGCCAATACAAAAAAATAATTGCATTTGTTCTAATATTTATAGCAACTATAATTATCACGCTTATCAGCTATAAAACAAAATTTTTTGGAGAAGTTAGTATAGACGAGCTATCTTTTTATATTTCCAATGGCCTAACTGGAGCAAATACCGGTACGTTTTTCAGCTCTATCCTAAAAAATATCATTCCTTTTGTAATCATATTATGCATTTTATCAATACCTATAATTAACCTTTATAAAAATAAAGTATTAATTGATATTAATATAAAAATTAAAGGCAAAAACCATAATATCCAAATTAACCCTACTAAAATAGAACAAAAATACTTAATAATATACGCCCTAATTGTATTCTTTATCTCACTAGCCTGTGGATTAAATAGCCTAAACACATATTCTTATGTTATTTCAAAAAGCACTTCAAGTAATTTATTTGAACAAAATTATGTTAATCCAAAAGACGCAAAAGTAACCTTTCCAGAGAAAAAACGAAATTTAATATATATCTATTTAGAATCAACAGAAAATGCAATACTATCTAGTAAAAACGGCGGCGGACTAAAAGATTCACTAAGCCCAGAGCTAGAAAACATCGCACTAAACAATATATCCTTCTCAAACACCTCATTACTAGGCGGAGCATTACCAGCTTATGGTACAACTTGGACAGTCGGTGGAATGGTCGCACAATCAGCTGGAGTGCCTTTAATAAGCCCGGGGTCATATGGCGACAATGACTTTAATAAATTTAAAAAGTTTCTACCGGGTGCATATTCTTTGGGGGAAATATTAGAAAAAGAGGGTTATAACCAAGAAATAGTACTTGGTTCCGACGCTAGCTTCGGAGGAAGAGATAAATACTTTACACAACATGGTAATTACAAAATATTTGACTACAAAACAGCAGTCGAACAATCTAAGATTCCAAAAGATTATCACGTATGGTGGGGTTATGAAGATAATAAACTAATTGAATACACCAAACAAGAATTGCTAAAAATGTCCAAAACTTCTCAGCCTTTTAACCTTCAACTATTAACCGCTGATACACATTTCGTAGATGGCTACATCGACCCAACGTGCGCAAAGGACCACGATAATCAATATGAAAATGTTTTTGCTTGTGCCTCAAAACGAATAAGCACATTTATTGACTGGGCTAAGCAACAAGACTTCTATGACAACACAACAATCATTATTCATGGTGATCACCTTGGTATGCAAACTGATTTTTACGATGCACGACTAAGCGATGGGTATCAACGAACCATATACAACGCCATTATCAATAGCAAGAAAGAAGCGACTAGTGAAAAGGGTCGACAGTTTTCGTCATTCGATATGTATCCCACGACATTATCAAGCATAGGGGTAGAAATCGAAGGGAATAAACTAGGTCTTGGCGTTAACTTATTCTCTAACGAACAAACGTTAGTAGAAAAATACGGATTGGAATATTTAAACACAGAACTTAGCAAAAAATCAAATTATTACAACAACCATATATTGATTGGTAAATAAGAATAAGATTATCAACCATAGAAACATTAATCTTATGTTAATTTAAAAAATTGACTGCTATACTTATACTAATGCCTATTTGGATACAATCAATCATCATACTTAGCTCCATCCTACTTCTTGCCCGCATAATCAAACGGGGGACGAAATTTTTACAGCAATATTTTATTCCAAGCTCCTTGGTTGCTGGCTTTATTGCACTTATATTAAGCACTCAACTACTTGGATGGATACCTCAAGATATATCCACGGGATGGTCAATATATCCAAAAATACTAATAAATATAGTTTTTGCAGGTTTATTTCTTGGTCACTCCATTCCTGGAATTCGCGAAATCTGGAAAAAATCAGCACCTATGATCGCCTTTGGCAGCACTCTTGCCTGGGGTCAATACTTAATTGGCATACTTCTAACCTTGTTTGTCCTAGGTCCTGCGTTTGGAGCTCCACCTATGACCGGCGCTCTTATAGAAATTGGATTTGAAGGTGGACATGGAACCGCCGCCGGACTTGCAACCACTTTTTCAGAACTTGGGTGGCCAGAAGCAACCGATATAGCATTGGGGCTTGCTACTATTAGCATAATAGCATCAATATTTAGTGGTATATTGATAATCAACATACACAATCGTCGTAATGGGCACATCATAAACAAAGCAGCAATGAAGCAACAACAGCAAAGAATGATACGTAACGGATACAACCTTACAAATTTTGCCAACAAAATAAAAACAAGCCCACACGAACTTTTAGCTACTATATTATTGTTCGCATTATCAATAGCTATAGGCTGGCTTATACTGCAAGGTCTTATCTCGAGCGAAGAATTAATGCTTAACGGACATACCAGCATAAGGCTCTTTAAGCATATTCCATTATTCCCATTAGCAATGATAGGCGGCCTGCTTGTCCAATTATTATTAAAAAAGACCGGCCGCGCACACATAATTAAACGTAATACTGTAAAAGTTTTCTCAGCTATAGCGCTTGACCTACTTATTGCATCGGCAATAGCCACCCTCTCCTTAACCGCGATCAGCAATAACTTTGCAATATTCATAATATTAGCCCTTGCTGGTATCGCTTGGCTGCTCGGTGCTTTCTTTTACCTAGCTCCAAAGTTTTTCAAAAGATATTGGTTTGAACGTGGCCTAACTGATATGGGTCAATCTATGGGAATGACCGCAACTGGTTTATTAATGAATAGGCTAGTTGATCCAAATAACCATACGCACACCAGAGAAAGTTTTGCCTATAAACAGCTAGCTTTTGAGCCATTTATGGGAGGAGGAATTATAACCGCAGTTTCAGCAATATTTCTTACAGAATTCGGTCAAATACCTATATTATTTATTGTCATTATAATTTTTAGCTTTTGGGTTTGGACAGGCCTCAGGCTTGGTCGAATTAAAAAATCATCTAATAAACATAAAAAACGAGCCTAATTATCAATCAGGTGCGATTTACAACTTTAGCTTAAATCTTTACCTAAGATTTTAATTATAAATTTATGTAATTCCGAAACAGCTAATATAGAAATAGCCATAATACCAGAACTTACAAATAGCACAGAAATAGGAACTTGTTGAATGTTGAAAGCCGAACCAAGAGGACTAAACATAATTAACGCCTGCAGCCCGCCAGCTATACTTATACCAACTATTAAACCGTAATTAATATCCTTTACCCTGCTGAATGATGATTTAATCTCACTTCTAGCGTTAAAAGCATTCATCCATTGAGCCACTATTAGCATCAAGAAAGCTACCGTTTGTATATAAGCAATTTCATAACCCTGTTGTAATAATATTAATACAGCAAACAAGGTAACAACAGCCATAGTCAAACCAATAATACCTATCCTAGAAAGCAAGATCCTATTCATCAACGGAGCTTTTGGATGTCTAGGAGGCCGCTTCATACACCCAGCCTCTTTAGGTTCCAAACCTAACGGCAAAACCATTGCAGTGTCAGTAACAAGATTAATCCATAAAATTTGTATAGCGGTAACCGGCAATGGCAATCCGAACAGTAATGCGCCAACCATCGTCAGTACCTCACCAAGTGATGTAGACAATAGATAGAAGAGCATACGTCTTATATTGTCAAATATCTTTCTGCCCTCAGCTATAGCTTTAACTATAGTCGCAAAATTATCATCAAGTAAGACAATTCCACCCGCATCTTTTGCAATATCACTGCCCGAACCCATAGCAATGCCAACATGAGCATTTGAAAGTGCAGGAACATCATTAACACCATCACCAGTCATTGCGGTAATTTCCGTCTGCTTTAATGCTTGTAATATCCTAAATTTATCTTCAGGTAATATGCGCGCAAAAATTGTCTTGCCCTTTATAGCTAGGGCTAAAGCAGGCATTTCTTTAGGTAAGTCCGCTCCTTGTATAACTTGATTTGAATGAGTCGCCAAACCAAGCTCTTTGCCGATAGTAAAGGCTGTTTCATAATGATCACCTGTTATAAGTAAAACTCCAATGCCCGCGCCCTGTGCAGCTTGAATAGCACCTTTTGCCTCAGGTCTTAGCTCGTCAGCAAATGCCAAAAAGCCAATAAATTCAATATCATTTTTATTGACAACACCCAAATCTTTCGGTGGACCATTAGTGATTTTATAAATCCCAAAAGCAATAACCCTATACCCCTTTGATGCTAATTCATGCAAAGCAGATTTGGCAACGCGATGCTGCTCAATTGTCAATTTTGATTTATCCAAAATATGTTCCGGAGAGCCTTTTATATAAATTGCCTTGTTCTTTTCAACATAAGCTCCACTCATACGAAGCGAGATATCAAAAGGATATAGCTTATCTATTTTTTGCGCTTTTTCATTTTTAGTAAATTCTTTTATCGCTTGATCCAATGGGTCAAATAATGTAACCGATTTATCGATTGTTTGCTTGGCAATATCGAATATAGCTTTCTTGCCCAACGACCATTCATCTACAACAGTTAAATGATTACGAGTCAAAGTGCCGGTTTTGTCAGTTGCTATTGTTGTTATTAGTCCGATGTCCTCAATCGCTTTAAAAGACCTGACAAGAGCTTTTTGTTTGGCCATTCGTCTCATACCTAATACAATAATAACCGTCAATGCAACGGGTAACCCCTCTGGTATAGCAGAAACGGTCAGCGATAGAACAAACCTTAGCGCTTCTCCAGCTGGAATCCCTCTAGCTAAAGACAACGTAAAAACTATAAGAGTCAAAACACCAGCAATTTTAACCAACAAAGCTAATAATTGATCAATTTTAGACTGAACGGGGCTTTTAGTCTTATCGTCGACAATCAACTCGGCGATTTTACTATATTCAGTCCGGCTTCCTGTTTCCACTACTAATGCCCTGGCTGTACCTGCGATTACGTGAGTCCCTTGAAATACCATATTATCTTGCTCAAATATTTGTTTGTTTAATTCAAACGTAGATGCATATTTATAAACGGGTACAGATTCTCCGGTTAAAGATGCTTCGTTTACTTGTAAATTATCAATGTGAATAATTCTTGCATCTGCCGGAACTCGTTCGCCTTCGCTTAGAATAACTATATCTCCTGGTACTAAACAAATAGATGAAATAAGGCTCTGAACGTTATTCCTAACTACACAAACTTGCTGAATACTATGTTTTTCAAGACTTCTTATAACTCTAGTTGTCGCGTACTGCTGGGAATAATAAATACAGGAATTTATTAAAATTATTATTCCTATAATCATAGCGTCAAGTGGCTCATGACTTAATAAGCTGACTATAGCCGCAACAAACAAAACGGCAACAAATATATCCTTAAATGGTGCTATAATAATCAACCAAAGTGACTCTTTTTTTATCGCAAGCCGATTATATCCATACTTCTTAAGCCGAAGATTTGCATCAAAACTAGATAATCCCTTTTCTGAAGTCTCTAAATTGTCGTATAGTTGTCTTGTGTCTTGTTTATACCAAAGCATTTATTACCATTATAGCCTAATTACCTGACAAAGGATAAGAAGTATTCAAGCTCAAAAAACCAAATAAACATATTAGCAAGATGGGTTTATTGTATTACAGACTTTATCGCCTTGGTTCTGCCAATCAGCTAACCCACCAATATTTATCACGTCTTTATATCCAGCTTGTTCAAGGGCAATTTTTGCTTGACTCGCCCTGCTGCCTGTACGGCAGTAGACATACGCTGGACGTTCCTTATCGATCTTTGAAAAATCAGCCTTCAAAATATCACCCAAAGGTACATTAATAGCCCCATCAGCGTGACTAGACTTATATTCAAATGGCTCACGTACGTCAATTATCTGACCGTTAGCAGCTTTAATTTGAATACTCAGCGCTATAGGCTCTAGCTCAACCATACTTTGATTAGGTTTATCGTTAAACAAAAAAGTAGCTCCTATTACTAATAAAATGGCTGCTGTAGTTATTAATATGATTCTTTTCACAACATGCAATCTCTCATGACATTAATTATAGCAAATCACAAGCTATTAATTAAAATATTAGTTTTATAAATAGCATCAATAAAATCCCAACAGTAAACAATATAAAATTAAAAATAGATTTAGACATTTTTGGCTCTTTATGAAGTTCTGGGATTAAATCTGACATCGCAATATAGATGAAGCCACCGGCAGCAAAAGGTAATAAAAATGATGTAATATCATGGAATGAATTAATCATAATATAGCCAATAACAGCGCCTGCGATAGCGGTAAGTGACGATATAAAATTCCAAAAAAGAGCTTTTGTCCTTGAAAATCCACCATGTATCAATAATCCAAAATCGCCTAACTCTTGAGGTAACTCATGCGCAGCCACAGCAAAAGCAGTCACTATGCCAAGCTCTTTATTGACAGCAAAAGCAGAAACAATAACTAAACCGTCGATAAAATTATGTAAGCCATCGCCAATAAGACTCATGTATGTAAATGTGTGTATTTTACGCTCAATTTCACCACGACAATGATGCCACTTTAAACAACGTTCAAGAACAAAGAAAACAGAAAGCCCCAATATTAAATATATAAATGGATTCAACCCATCCGATAGCTCTATTGCCTCTGGTAAAAGGTGTAAAAAAGCCCCACCTATCAAAGCACCTGTCGAAAAAGCTACAAAACAAATTGAAATTTTAGATATAATTTTTTTATTTATAAAAAAAGTAGTAACTCCGACTAACGACAATAAGCTTATTACAATTGTCGCTAATATTGAATTAATTAAAATTTGGTCCATTAATGTTTAGCTTTCTCTGTTAAATTGATTATCGCAAATTATTTTAGCTTTCTTACTTGCAATAGTTTTCATTACATAATAATAACATCTTTAAGATAATAGAACATAAGTTACGATTAAAACTTCTCTTGTAATTAACTTATACTATGCATCACAAAAAAACATACTATCTTCTAAATTACCATTCGCATCAAGCTTAATCCTAAAAAAATACAAGTCTTATATCAAATTTACATTAACTACTTGCAGAAGAAATACGATCAACTACATCCATAGAAACTCTATATTTTTCATTAGCAAGACCAATATCGGAGTGATTACCCCACAGCTTAATATTGTCGCTATGATAATCAGAGCCACCACTAATTAAAAGTTCATGTTCTTTTGCGAAATCGGAAAATTCTTTAACCATATCAAACATTTTGTCGTTATCTGATTTATTGTATTGAACGTTGATTGATTCAACACCATCAAATCCATTTCGAATAATTAGATTTTTCATTAAACCAAATTCAAACCCTCGCATTACATTAAAGCTTGGGTGAGCACAAATAGAAACCCCACTAGCCTTTTTTATTACATCAACGGCTTTTGAAGTTTTTAGACTCTCATCTGACTTTACAAAAGCTGGCTTTCCAATAATCAAATAATCTTCAATAAATGTGCCATGTAACGGTATTTTTTTATAAACATTTATTAATTTTTGGTGATTTTCCGGATTAGTCACAACATCATGGCCTATATGGAATTTCGTAATTAGCGCACCTGAATCTATCATTTTTTTTGTTCGAACAGCAAAACCAAGCGGCAGCAAAAGCTCTTGAATTTTAACAACCATTTTGATTCTTGCTCGACGTAAATCTTCACATAGTGAAAGTAGCTCTTTGTTCTTCGTATCTATAAACAAGCCTACGACATGAATTTTTTGTTTTGTTAGTTCGTCAACAGTCGACAGTTCAATCCCGGGAATTAGCTTGACATCATTATATTTAGCAAATTTTATCAAATCTGGTTCATAAGCCTTTACGGTGTCGTGGTCTGTGATAGAGAGTATTTTAACACCCCTACTACGCGCAAGTTTAATTAAATCTCGAGGAGAATAATCACCATCAGAACAATTAGTATGTGTGTGCAAGTCTATCATTATTACCCCAGCTATGTATTCTTTCCAAAAAAACGGCTAATGTAGGTTCGTGTGAAAGTAAAGCTTCAGCCCTTCTACTTTTTTGCTTAACTATATCTAATATAGCAGCTTCTGAGTATTTTTTAGCCAAGCCACTTTTTGCCTTGTCGGAAGCTTCTTTTATGCCTGGTTCACAAATTGCATCATTAAACGTACTGCTAAACATTATATCAAACGCAAGATCTATATCCTTATTTAGAACCCATTGATAATGCAATGAGTATATATCTACATCAATATCGACAATACCATCTTTGAGCTTGTCCATTGCAAAAACATAATCATCGATACTGATAACATGAACATCTCCTGGAAATTTGATTTCATCGCCGCCATTCTCTATATTATCAAAAGCCACGTCTATACGATTTAATGTTTCGCGTGCGCTTATATCTGATTGGTGGAAAGAATTTTCCTTTAAGGTATCTTGAACTTTTTTCAACAAGCTCGGAGTTGTATTCTCTGCAATTAAGAATAGGTCAATATCCGGCATTACTTTCATTACGTCGCGAGGTTTTATGTATGTTTGATTGCAATCTATACAATTCTTTGGGTGATGACTTTCGAATTCTTGGCACGATAAGCAGGCCCAAGCTACCTGACCAATTTTTTTTGCTGTTTCTATTTTATCGATAAAAACATCAACATATCTTGAAAATTCAGGATTAGT
>Ga0172378_10005906_pt1 | contig 11432 bp, 6 predicted proteins | sample GrowelOW332metaG_FD_119755 | JGI IMG/M metagenome (GOLD analysis project Ga0172378, IMG submission 119755) | Groundwater microbial communities from an aquifer near a municipal landfill in Southern Ontario, Canada - Pumphouse #3_1 metaG | ecosystem: Environmental > Aquatic > Deep subsurface >... | reverse complement strand
TCATTATGTCAAAATTAGAATCACTGCCTCAGTTCAAACAATCCAAAACAGTACTTGCCTACTGGTCATTTGATAATGAAGTATTTACTCATGATCATGTTATTAAATGGGCACAGAATAAAAGAATTATCCTGCCCTCAATTGATGGTGACCAGATGAACCTGAAGGAATTCAAAGGGATGGACCAATTAGTGGAAGGTGATCTTTATGCTATTCCTGAACCAAAGGGTGACTACTTTGATCATATAGAGGAAATAGATTTTATTGTCGTTCCCGGTATTGCGTTCGACCGTAATAACAATCGCATGGGTAGAGGTAAAGCCTATTACGACAGGTTCCTCGCTTCAACAGATGCATACAAAGCAGGCATTTGCTTTAATTACCAATTGTTTGATGAAGTTCCAACTGATCGGTATGATATAAAAATGGACTGTGTAATTACTGATTAAGCTGATTATTCCATCGTTATGTGTGCCTATTCATCATTGTGCCTTAAATTGCTGTAATAATTATACAACTGCATTACTCTTTATTTATTGATTCCATTATTACCGGCTCATTAAAGTGCTTAACGATTTCATTTAAGTAGCTTTTGATTTTTTCATAATCAATAGGTGCATAAGTAGCTTTCAACAACTTATAATCTGCTGTTATCTTAACAACATTTGCATCACGGATTACTTGGTAGTTCAGTTCAATCAAGCTGTTTTTAATGCTGAAATCTTCAGGCAGGCTACTGACTAAGTAATTATCAGGAATCAAAATTTCAGAGAAGAAGGACTTATTGATAGGGTAATAAAAATCAGTAGAATAGTTTCTGTTCACGTCAGTCAAAGGATTCTGGTTAATGGCTTCGTTTGCAAACGGGTCTATGCTGATTACATGATCTGTTTGGTTCAGAGGCCATGATAAATCCGCTGTGATTAAATAGGGCTCGCCAAGGCTCCTGTAGCCGTCAGTTTGCACATTTTCTTCCTGAAGCGTATATCCTTTGTCCTTAAAATAGGTAACCAACCCTGCTTTTTTATCTTTAAACTGATTTCTTAACAAGAAGCCATCATAGCCATCGGCAGCTTTTGACAGGCTGACCTTTAAGGATCCACTGTTTTCAGGAATTGAAATCTTGACTGAAGTATGAGTGAAGGAAGAATCAGGGGTAACGCAATTCAACCACTGCTCTTTATTCTTCTGAATAATCAATCCTTTTCTGTTAATAGAGTGCATAGGAATCTGGTCATCGGCCAGCAATGGTTCAGTAGCATCAGTCAATAAGAATTCATTATTGATATTTGCACCGATCAATACATAATCATACAGATGCAAAAAAGGAAAATCAGTATTTACCTGGTTGTTATTCTTAGTGCTTAATAATACCGGATATGCATCAATACCCGCTGCCCTTAATAACCCGATAGTAAACAGGTTAATAGCACCGGCATTCCCTTTTTTGTTTTCAAGGAAATCATTCATCGTAAGCGATGTGTATTTGCCAAATACCCCATTCCAGGTATACTTGTCCTTAACATGGCGTACAATAGTATACAATCGATCGGAAGCATCCAGGTTTAGCATGTAATTAAGGTCCATTAACTTATCAGCTTTTTTTGTGGCTTTATCGGCAAAATCACCGAACCGATCATCAGTAATCAGCTCTTTAATTGTTTTTTCCCATGTATCACTTACTTTGAGGCTAACACCGTTGAGGTCAACGATTCTGGTTAACTGAAAATCTATCCTCGTCCCGTTTTGTGTATTGGCGGGAAGATTATTCATTCCATACAGGTAAACCATTTCATTATACTTGATATTCCCATATTGCTCATTTTGGTTTTTACCTATCTCGTATTCATGCTCTTTATCCAGGAAAGACTTCTGAATTTCAGGCCTCTTTCCCTGAATCAGGAAAGAATATTCATAAAAGGGAATCATCCTGATTTCATAGAAACTGAATAATGTGGGTATCTCATTCTGAAAGTCCCAACCATGTAAAGGAGTGAAGAAAGGACTATTGATAGAGTAATGAATTTCAACAATAGTTCCTTTTTGAACATTAGGTATTTCAACCGTAACCAGCATATAATTATCGTTAATGACCACTTTTTCATATTGTTTGGGCGGTAATTCCGTTTTTTGCCAGATGTTGCCATTCAGGTTCCATGAGTTTGCTTCTATTCCTCCGATTTTTTCCTTTACGTTTTTCTCAAAGTATAGCGGGAAGGTAATTTTACTATATTTAGCACCTTCATCACTCAATATTTTGATCCTCATAAACCGATCATGTATTACCTCAAAATTGTCAACGTTGCGTGCAAAGAAGGTTTTCCCGATATCGAATATTACCACTGCTGCAGCGTTTTCGTCAATAGGACAAACATCCATTTCTTTTTCCTGATCTTCAAGTTTGCCAAACTTATACGGAACATACTGGGCAACGGTGGTGGAAGCAAGAAATAACATGGTGATCAGGCAAAACAAAACATTCTTCATAGTGGTGATCGTTTTATGGTGTGTAATCTTTTGGAATTCAGTAATTATTGAAAACTATTTCAAAAGTATAAAATATTTGTCATAAGTTATTTATATTTACCTTTATCTATTGAAAAATAAGAATGGGATTCCACTGATTCTTTTAGTTAATTTTGAGGCGAAATAAATTGACCCACTTTGATCCCTAAAGAGATAATACAGGATATTTTCGACGCTGTGCGAATTGACGAAGTTGTTGGAGACTTTGTGCAGCTTAAGAAGCGGGGCTCAAATTTATTGGGCTTATGTCCTTTCCATAACGAAAAGACCCCTTCATTTACAGTCTCGCCTTCCAAAGGTATCTATAAGTGCTTTGGCTGTGGTAAAGCCGGTAATTCGGTCAATTTTATTATGGAGCATGAAAAATACTCCTATCCCGAAGCACTCCGTTACCTTGCAAGCAAGTACAATATTGAAATTGAGGAACAGGAGCCAAGTCCTGAAGATAAGCAGGCCGATACTGAAAGAGAGAATTTATTTAATGTACATACTTTTGCACAGAAGTTCTTTACTGATACTATGCTTACTTCTGAAGAAGGGAAGGCCATAGGACACAGCTACTTTGTTGAAAGAGGTTTCAGGGAGGATATCATTCAAAAGTTCCAGTTAGGCTTTGCTCCGACTGCCTGGGATTCATTTACTAAAAACGCTTTAGCACATGGCTATAATGAGCAGCTTTTGGTTAATGCCGGTCTGACCATCAGTAAGGAAGGTAAGATGTATGATCGCTTCCGCGACCGTGTGATTTTCCCGATACATAACCTTACCGGTAAAGTCATAGGCTTTGGAGGTCGGATACTGATTGCCGATAAAACAAAACCTAAGTATGTCAATTCGCCGGAGTCAGAGATATACAACAAATCCAAAAGCCTCTATGGAATATTCTTCGCACGCAGTGCCATAGTATCGAAGGACAACTGCCTGTTGGTTGAAGGTTATACTGATGTAATATCACTGCATCAGGCAGGTATAGAGAATGTAGTGGCTTCATCCGGCACTTCGCTCACCACTGAGCAGATTAAGCTGATCAGTAAATTTACCCGAAACATAACCATCCTTTATGATGGTGACCCTGCCGGTATTAAAGCTTCTTTCAGAGGTATCGACATGATTCTGGAGCAAGGGATGAATGTAAGGATTGTTCTTTTCCCTGACGGTGAAGACCCTGATTCCTATGCCCGTAAGCATCGCTCGACCGATGTGGAAGCATTCATAGCTACAGCTTCTGATGACTTTATCACCTTCAAGACAAGGTTGCTGATATCTGAAACCAACAATGACCCTATCAAAAAGGCCGGGCTTATTCATGAGATCATACAAAGTATCAGCCTGATTGGAGACCCTATCACTCGCTCTGTTTATATCAGAGAATGCTCTGCTATCATGAATATGGCCGAACAGACTCTGCTCAATGAATTGAACCGCTTGTTAAGGAAAAAGGTGACTAAGGGATTTACGGATGCACCTGCTGAAGAAGAAACGCACATTGCAGATCCCATAGTTGAACAGGAACCATTAGTAAAAGAAGACGATTGCAGTGCTCAGGAACTGGATGTGATCAGGCTGTTGTTGCTTTTTGGAGATCGTGAGATTGAGTTAAAACCTCAGGATGACGCCGCTCAGAGCAGTGCTATGCCTAAAAACCCATCAAAGGTTAACAATCTTCATAGTGACCTTTCTGAAGGTGACCAACCGCTGAATATTCAGGAAATAAAAGAAATACCCAAAACAAGTATTGCACAATTGATTTGTAATGACCTAAGGGCTAACCAGGTATCATTTGATAATCAGGTATATCAATTTATCTTTGATGCCTACGCAAAAGGTGTTGACAGCCATGATATACCCCATGAGGCATTCTTCTTTCAAGCATCTGATCAACAAATATCCAATTGCGCAATTGATATTATTACCCCGAGGTATGAACTAAGCCCCGGCTGGGAAGAGTTAAAAATTACAGTACCTAATGAAGATCAACATCTTGAAGATGTGTCTCTTCGTGCTATACTGGCATTGTTGCACAAAAAGCTGACATTACTGATTCGAGCCAATCAGAAAGAGCTTAAAGAATTACCACCGGAATCTGAAACATGGGCTGATCTCCTGTCCAGGGATATATTCCTGAAGCAGGCTCGTAATGAAATAAGCCGCAGACTCGGAAGAATTCTTAATAACTAAAAGTAAATCAGTTATTATTTAATCCTAATTCTTTTGGTAAGGCGGTCATCAGCCGAAGATGCCCCAATAATGATGTCATAATTACCCGGGTCAGCTATCCAACCTTTTTTACCGGCATCAAACCGGCTGAATGAACGCTTGTTAAGCTTAAAGGTTACTGTTTTTTCTTCGCCGGGTTGGAGCTTTACTTTCGCGAACCCTTTAAGCTCTTTTAATGGTCTGTCAACTGCAGGGGCATTGGGTGCAACGTACAATTGCACAATTTCACTACCCTCCCTTGGGCCGGTATTTTGTACTTTCAAGGATACATCAAACGTGTAATCACCTGTTTTCAGGATGACAAGTCCTTTGTATTCGAATGTGGTGTATGATAAGCCATAACCGAACGGGAACTGTGGTTTTAGCTTATTCTTTTCAAGGTAGCGGTAGCCTACATATATACCTTCAGAGTATGGAGCTCTCAATGATGAATCCATATATCCCTTGTATGCGGGTGACTGATCATAGGAAGCTAAATATGAAAAGGGCAGTTTACCTGAGAAGTTCTCTTTTCCAAAAAGCAGTTGTGCTATGGCATTACCACCTTCCTGTCCGGGGAAGAAGGCCTGTACCATGGCCGGTATTTTGCTCAGCCACTTATCAGCCAACACCGTGGTGCCGCTGTACATCACTACTACTGAGCGGGGATTAGCTGCAGCAACTGCACTGATCAGTTTATCCTGCTCTGCAAGCAGCTGCAAACCACCTGTCCTGTCAAACCCTTCAGATTCTATTTGGTCATTTGTACCGACAAACAGCAAGGCAACATCTGCAGCTTTAGCGACTTTTACCGCTTCCTCAATGAGCTTTTCATCTGTTTTCATGGATTCCTGTGAAACCGATTTAGTGGGAGTGAGTGGCCATAACGTGCCTGAAGCGTATAGTATCTTTACTTTACCATTTGCAATTTTATGAATACCTTGCATGGGACTCACCTTGTAATAAGGAGTTACATGTGAACTTCCTCCACCACCTGTGGGAGCGTCGTTTACCATAGGCCCGATCACTGCAATGGTCTTTAACTTATTAAGATCAAGAGGCAAAACGTCATGTTCATTCTTTAGCAATACCATACTGTTAACGGCCATTTCGAGGGCCAGATTCTTATGCCGGGCACTGTGAAAGATGGCAGTGTCAAAAGGTTCCTGTTGACCGTCAAACATATTTGACTCAAACTTAACCCTTAATATTCTGCGCACCTTATCGTCAATCACTTTCTCACTAATTTTACCTGAAGTAACGGCCTGTTTCAACTTTGCAGGGGTATAAATATACGCTGAAGGCATTTCAAGATCCAGACCGTGATTAGCAGCACTTATCGTGTTATGAGTGGATTCCCAATCAGAGACTACCAACCCCCGGAAACCCCATTCCTCTTTGAGTATCTTATTCAACAACATGTCGTTTTCACTGCACCACCATCCGTTTACTTTATTGTAAGCTGACATTACCGAATAAACCTCGGCTTCTTTCACGGCTGCCTCAAATGCAGGAAGATAAATTTCACGCATGGTTCGTTCATCAACCTGAACATCTATTTCTGTTCTTCGCCATTCCTGATTTTTCAGGGCAAAATGCTTAATACATACAATAACGTCATTTAACTGTAGCGCTTTGATATAGTTAACGGCTAACCGAGACGTGAGGTAGGGGTCTTCGCCGTAGCTTTCAAAGTTTCGTCCACCGGCAGGGAACCTGTTTATATTCACACAGGGGCCCAGAAGGAAGTTGCGTCCTTTTGCGCTGGCTTCCCTTGCCAAGGCTTCGGCAAAGCGCGTTGCAAGAGCTGTATCCCAGGTAGCTGCCAAAGAAATACCTGATGGGAAAGCTGTCGCACGGTTCCACCTTATCCCAATCGGGCCATCCGTCATATGGAAACCGGGTATGCCTAATCGTTCATTATCCTTCGTGTCAAAACCTGTTTGCTTCATACCCGATAATTGCTCTATCTTTTCATCAAGAGTCATTTGACTTAGCAGGTCTTCAATCCTGTCTTCAACATCAGCATTCGGCTCAGTATAAACAGAGGAGTTATTACAGGAACTTAACACAGTGGTGATAACTATCAGGCAGATCAGTGAACGGAGTGTTTTCATTTGTTATTACAAATATGAATAGTAATGACTTATTTGTTTTACCGAGTTACAATATAACAAAGAAGATGAATTTTTGGCTGAAAATAGTGCTTTATTGGTTCATAGTATGATGTCCTCTTAATCTGTTTATTAATTGGCAGATGCTTCATAACAAAGTTATTCCTAATTTTGCGAACTTAATAATGATGTACCCCATGGAATACAATTTTAATGAGATAGAGCCTAAATGGCGGAAGTACTGGTCGGATAACAAGACTTACAAAACGTTGACAGATCGCACAAAGCCTAAGTATTACGTGCTTGATATGTTCCCTTATCCTTCGGGAGCCGGGTTACATGTAGGTCATCCGCTGGGTTACATCGCTTCGGATATTTATGCCCGTTACAAACGGCTGAAAGGTTTTAATGTGCTCCATCCCATGGGTTATGATGCTTATGGCCTTCCGGCAGAACAATATGCTATTCAAACCGGCACACACCCTGCTGTTACTACTGAAAAAAATATAGCCCGTTACCGCGAACAACTGGATAAGATTGGTTTCTCATTCGACTGGGACCGGGAAGTCCGCACCAGTGATCCTGATTATTATAAATGGACCCAATGGACTTTTATCCGGCTTTTCCACTCCTGGTATAATAAGCTTACGCAGAAAGCCGAGCCTGTAAATACACTGGTCAGTAAGTTTGAAGCTGCCGGCAATGAAGGGGTAATGGCTGCATGCAGTGAGGTTAACGCTTTTACTGCCGATGAATGGAAAAACTTTAATGAGAAACAACAGCAAGAGATATTGATGAAGTACCGCCTTGCATACCTTGCTGATACACTGGTTAACTGGTGCCCTGCCCTGGGAACCGTGCTGGCAAATGACGAAGTGAGTGAAGGTTTTTCCATTCGTGGAGGTCATCCTGTGGAACGCAAGAACATGAAGCAGTGGCTGCTCCGGATTACTGCTTATGCCGACAGGTTGCTCGAAGGCCTTGATCGCATTGATTGGCCTGAGTCGATTAAAGATATTCAACGTAATTGGATTGGACGCAGTGAGGGGTGCTCAGCAGTCTTCGAAATCAAAGGATTCAGTGAGTCACTCGAAATATTTACCACCCGTGCCGACACGATGTTTGGGGTTACCTTTATGGTGCTTGCTCCCGAACATCCTTTGGTAGCATCTATTACAACGGATGCTCAGCGTGCCAAAGTTGAAGCCTATGTTCAATGGGCCAAAAACCGATCAGAACGTGAACGCATGACCGAAGTTAAAAAGGTGAGCGGTGAATTCACAGGTGCCTACGCTATTAATCCGTTGAATGGTGAAGAAATCCCTGTCTGGGTTGCTGATTATGTACTGATGGGATACGGCACAGGAGCTATCATGGCAGTGCCGGGGCACGACAGTCGTGACTTTGCCTTTGCCCGACATTTCAACCTCCCCGTCATTCAGGTTGTTTCCCGCAAGGGTGAAACCCCCATTGACCCATCCCTGTGGGAAGAATCATATGATTCAAAGGAAGGCATCATGATCAATAGCGGGTTCATCAATTCACTTGATGTAAAGGCTGCCATTACTACCACCATCCGCAAAGTGGAGGAGATGGGCATTGGCCGGGGCAAGGTGAACTTCCGCCTGCGCGATGCCATTTTCAGTCGCCAGCGTTACTGGGGTGAGCCATTCCCTGTTTTCTACAAGGATGGAATGCCTTATACGCTCGACGAATCCGAACTTCCTTTGCAGCTTCCGGTTGTTGACGCTTACCTGCCTACTGAATCGGGTGAACCCCCACTGGCACGTGCTCAAAACTGGGTCAACAAGGATGGCTATCCTCTTGAAACCAATACCATGCCCGGGTTTGCAGGCTCAAGTGCCTATTACCTGAGGTATATGGATCCCCGCAATAATAACGAATACTTCTCGCGCGAAGCAGTGGAATACTGGCAAAGTGTGGATTTATATATGGGTGGTGCCGAACATGCTACCGGTCACCTGCTTTATGCCCGTTTCTGGAACAAGTTTCTGTATGATTTGGGCCTTACCGTTCAAGATGAACCTTTTAACAAACTGATAAACCAGGGGATGATTCAGGGCCGTTCCAACTATGTATACCGCATAGCCGGCACTAATAAGTATGTAAGTTATAATCTCGTTGGTAATTTACAGGTTCAGCCGATTCATGTGGATGTGAATATTGTGCATAATGATGTGCTCGACCTGGAGGCCTTCAAACAGTGGCAACCTCAGTTTGCCGATGCTGAATTTGTACTGGAAGATGGTAAATACATCTGTGGCTGGGAAGTGGAGAAAATGTCGAAATCCAAGTACAATGTGCAGAACCCCGATGACCTGATTGAGCGCTATGGGGCTGATACGCTGCGATTGTATGAAATGTTCCTGGGACCTATTGAACAGGCCAAGCCATGGGATACTAACGGTATTGAAGGCGTATTCCGCTTCATGCGGAAATTCTGGCGATTATTCCATGATCCGGATCAAAACTTCAACGTCAATGATCATGAACCGACTGCTGCTGAGCTGAAAGTGCTGCACAAAACCATCCGGAAAGTGAGTGAAGATATTGAACGGTTCTCATTCAACACTGTGGTGAGCAACTTTATGATCTGCGTAAATGACCTGGCAGACCTGAAATGCAACAACCGCACCATCCTGAGTCAGCTAACTATTCTTATATCACCCTATGCCCCGCACATTGCTGAAGAGCTGTGGAGCTTGTTGGGGAACACCTCAAGCGTTACCAAGGCTTCATTCCCTGAATATAAGGCTGAGTACACCGTAGAAAATGCTTTTGAGTACCCTGTATCCTTCAATGGCAAGATGCGTTTCAAACTCACACTTCCGGTTGATTTGACAGTGCCTGAAATAGAAAAGTCAGTACTTGCAGCTCCTGAATCACAGAAATGGCTGGAAGGTAAAGCTCCTAAAAAGGTGATTATCGTACCTAAAAAGATTATCAATATTGTGATTTAAGTGCGGATTTTATAAAATGTTATCTGATATATTATAGGCGTGTCCGGAGTCATACTGAGATGTATGTAATTAATGCGTCACGATTTATTTTTAGTGTATTTGTTCGTCCGATCTTTACCACTTGAAAGTTTTATACATTGAGGTTGATAATTTTTGTATAAATATGTGTTATATGCTGCCTCTCTAAAATAGTACATTTTATACCCGTACAGGTATAAAGAAGACTATTATTCGCTAAATTATACCCGATATGGTATAATTTAGCGAAATTGCATTATATTTACACCCGAAAAGGTATAATATTATGAATCTAAGCGAATTCATCAAACAAAAGAGGAATACTGCGCGACTTACCCAAAAGGACCTGGCAGAAAAGGCCGGTGTTGGGTTACGCTTTGTCAGAGAGTTGGAGCAGGGAAAGCAAACCTTGCGACTGGACAAAGTTAACCAGGTGTTGCAGCTATTTGGTTATCAGGTTGGAGCGGTAAAAAAATCTGCAAGTGATGAACTAATAACTGACGCATGAGAAAAGCAGAGATAAAGATCTATGATCTTACGGCAGGTTGGTTAACTCAGGATGAGAACGGATACCATTTTAAATACGATCCTGAATATTTAAAACGGACTAATATAGAACCGGTTAGTCTGACCCTCCCATTACAGGAAACTCCATTTTCAAGTACTATATTATTCCCTTTTTTTGACGGACTTATTCCGGAAGGTTGGTTATTAACTATTGCTGAGAGAAACTGGAAACTTAATCCACGTGATCGAATGGGACTTCTCATGGCTTGCTGCAAAGACTGTATTGGAGCTGTCAGTGTTGTCCCGGTCAAAACGGATGAATACAATGAAACTAATAATTCCTGAAAAGAGCTATTGATATGGAAAAGAGATGCTTATACTGCTATTTGCCTCTGAAAGCCGACGACATAGATTTCCATACTAAATGCAGCAGAAAGATGTTCGAAGAACCCGTTGCGCCATCTCTACAATATTCTGAAGAGAATATAGAAGAGATTGCAAAGCAGGTAATCCAAAGTCAAACAACAGTCACCGGAGTACAACCCAAGTTGTCATTACATATAACAAACGGGGATAACCAAAACGATCCAAAACGATTTACCATTGTTGGCTTGTGGGGTGGGTATATATTAAAGCCCCCTTCACTTTATTATCCCCAGTTACCAGAAGTTGAAGATGTTACAATGCATTTGGCGGAGATTGCAAAAATAGCTGTTGTTCCGCACAGCTTAATCCGAATGAAATCAGGTAGTTTAGCTTATATTACCAGACGAATCGACAGGGTAAAGAAAGCTAAGTTGCTTATGGAGGATATGTGCCAGCTTACTGGCCGCATGACAGAGGATAAGTATCATGGATCCTATGAACAGATTGCAAAAGCAATACAGAAGTATTCTGCTAACCCGGGACTTGATGTAATTAATTTTTTCGAATTGGTTCTATTTTCATTTCTCACAGGTAATTCAGATATGCATCTGAAGAACTTTTCATTGATAAAAACTCCTGAGATTGGTTACATGCTCACGCCTGCTTATGATTTGGTTGCTACTGTCTTGGTAAATCCTGCTGATGATGAAGACCTTGCTCTCAC
>Ga0172378_10005904_pt1 | contig 11433 bp, 9 predicted proteins | sample GrowelOW332metaG_FD_119755 | JGI IMG/M metagenome (GOLD analysis project Ga0172378, IMG submission 119755) | Groundwater microbial communities from an aquifer near a municipal landfill in Southern Ontario, Canada - Pumphouse #3_1 metaG | ecosystem: Environmental > Aquatic > Deep subsurface >... | reverse complement strand
GTTCGATTCCCGGTCGTGCTACTAATTCTGTAGTTAAATTTACATTTATCAAAAAAAACACCGGTCACTTTCCATCATAATATTTAATAATTATTCCGTCTGTTACGAACGAATATAAAATAAATATGTTCTAATTATATATGCTTGATAATTGAGGATAAGGTAGCTGTAATAATTATCCAAGAACGTTATCGAATACGCCAATTAAACTTTGGATTTTATTATTCATGCGTTTTTTATAATCTAAAAATTAAATTCAAGTATGATAAAAATTAGAAGTTAAATTTAAAATTGAAAATGATGAAAAAAATAGCAATTAATGGAATGGGACGTATTGGTAGAGCAGCACTAAAAGTAATTTTAGACACACCCGGGTTGGAATTGATAGCAGTCAATGACATTGTGAGCATTGAAAACATAGCATATCTACTTAAATATGATTCTGTTTATGGAATATATGAAAAGGATGTAACATTTGATGAGAATAATATTATTGTAGATGGAAAGAAGATTAAGTATAATTCGGTTCGTAATCCTGAAGAATTACCCTGGAAAGAGAATCAGATTGAGATAGTTATTGAAAGCACAGGTCTATTTACTACAAAAGAAGATGCTGCAAAACATATTACTGCCGGAGCAAAAACTGTAGTTATATCTGCGCCAACCAAAAGTAAAGATATTCCAACTGTAGTTCATGGGGTAAACACTAAAGATGGCAAAACAAGTGTATTCTCTTGTGCAAGTTGCACAACCAATAATATTACTCCTGTAGTTGAAATATTAGACCGTAGAGTTGGTATTAAAAAAGCAATAATGACTACAGTTCATGCTTATACTGCAACACAAGCTCTCGTTGATGCTCCTTCAAAAAAGAATTTTAGATTAGGACGTGCAGGAGCAGCTAATATAGTGCCCACATCAACAGGAGCGGCAATTGCAACCACTAAAGCATTGCCCGAATTAACTGGTCGGTTTGATGGAGTGGCACTTCGAGTTCCAATTCCTGTAGGGTCTATTTCAGATTTAACTTTTGTAACTGAGCGCACCGTAACTGTAGAAGAAATAAATTCAATATTAAAAGAAGAAGCCGAATCAGAGCGCTACAAATTAGTTTTGGCCGTAACAGATGATCCTCTTGTTTCTTCAGACATTATCAAAAGCCCGTATGCTTCAACAGTAGATATGGGTATGACGCGCGTAGTAGATGGCGATTTACTTAAAGTGATGACGTGGTACGATAACGAATGGGGCTTCACAAATCAAATGATACGTCAAATTTTAGATGAAGAATAACTTTATGAAAATGAAAATATATAATCCGAAAGGATGAAAAAAAGTATATTTTAAATGGAAATCTCTCTTCTAAAATCGATAAAAGAGGATTTGTTACCATCACATACCTGGATTATTAGATTGTCCATAATAAACCAACGTATGAGCTAATAAAACTATCGCTTTTTAAACTGTGACCAATGGAATAAAGTAAATGAAATTTCTCGGTAAAATTGATATAACCACCTAAATTAAATCCTATTACGGACTCACTATCTATGGTATTGGCAGAATGATAATAAAGTTCACCTCCCAATGTTAGAACAGGTGAAATGTCGTATTGTATTTCCCATCCGTAAAAAATCCAGTCCTTATTGTTTATACCAGGGTTAATCCAATATCCACCACCTCCGTAAGTAGTTAATTTACCCCATGTTTTTTGTGCCCAAAGTGGAATGAATATTTGAGCCTTTCCATTACTAAACTGATTATTTTTTATAGTCGGAATTTCGATAATTGGGAAAATGCCTATTTGTGGCATACCTGTCGTTTCTTGAATAAAACGATACTTCACACCAAACTCTGTGTAGGCATAGCCAAAATCAGGTCGTTCATTTCGGACATAATTATAATTTATTGGTAAAAGAAGGTGAATCTGTACATTGGGAATTAATCCATAATTCACTTCAAAATGGGGGCTGGTTCCTGTCCAAGTTTTGGATTGATATGTGTTTGTTGAGGCAACATAGAATTCCCAATGTTTATAATCTACAGTTTGTGGATCGTCTGTATTAAACGGCGGTCCGGCAAAGTTCCAATTAGAACAAAATAATAATAACACTATCAACAAAACTTTACGACTTGTGTAAGGGGTAAACATAATTTATAGTTTTTGAGTTTCAAAATATTGAATCCCCATTCAGAGAATAAGTGTTTTTGTAGTGCTTCGGATTGAAAAATCAATCCAACAATTAATCTGACAAAAATCACCCTATGGTGCCGATTATGGTGAATGCTGTTTTAGGACTATATTTTAATTTCATGATGAAGAAATTAACTTTAAATATCCCTATATTTTAGAGTTATCAATGATATAACAAGCAACATTCAGATACATATATAACATTAAAATGTTGCTTTATGTTTAATAGCTCTACTTGTCATCTACGCAGGTTCCATAAGACGTACGCAAGCGCTCGTCAGCAACCGAAGCTACTTAATGTATTTGAAACTCCTTGTAATATTGGAGCATTATTGAAACGCACTCTATACAACACGTTTTATTGAATGTTCACCTTATTAATCAACGTTCTCACAATATCTCTTTCAGATACAACTTCGTCTTTAATTAAAAAAGTCTCCACTGCTATAGCAATGGAAACTTTAATATTATCGAAGTAACTGCCGGGAGCAATATATAACTATTGATTTTTGCTAAGGGTTTGTAATGAAATAAGTTGACTGTTTGAAACGAAGCTATTTTATTCGTTAACGACTTGAAAATTCTGCGAATAGCGGGCTATTTAATGAATTTTCAGAAAAGTTGAAGGGCAAAAGAGCACGTTTAAAGCGCCAAGTTATTTCGGCACAATCCCTAAGCTCGGCGTTTATTAACAAAGCTACTGCTATTTCTATTAACAGATATCGATCTGCTAATCAATCGCATTCCTTGCTGTGTACGCAAAACTAATCGTTCCCAAATCGTGTTGGGTTTATATTGAACCAAACGAATTGCATTTAAAATAACCGCAAGTACGCTCAATTCGTGAATAAGCATTCCTGAAGCCAAGTTCACATTTTTTGTAAGCACTCCTGTCAATAATAGTGCAACTGTTCCAATGGCCAGGAACATGTTTTGTTTCATATTACGTACAGTCGCCTTTGAAAGCTTCAGCATATATACTAATTTATCAAGATTATCGGCCATTAAAACAACATCTGCTGTTTCCATAGCAACATCGGTTCCGGCAACACCCATTGCAATCCCAACATCAGCTGTTGCAATTGCAGGAGCATCGTTTACACCATCGCCAACCATGGCTAATTTAATACCTTTCCCCATGCAAGCCTTCACTTTATTTACTTTATCTTCCGGAAGAAGATTAGCAAATACTTTCTGGATGCCTATCTTTTTGCCTACAATATTTGCTGTATGCTCATTATCACCGGTTAACATTACAGTATGTTTTATTCCGGCTGATTTTAATTCGTGAATTGTATTTGCTGCTTTACTCCTCACTTTATCAGCAATCGAAATGATTCCTAATACACTGTTTTTATTGGCAACAAAAACTGCTGTATTTCCGCTTTCCTCTTGCTTAACGGTATAAGAATTCACCGTGACATCAATATCAATGTTGTTTTCAAAAAGTCCCTTGCGATTTCCAAGATATAGAGAATCTCCATTGAGATTTACTTTAATTCCGCGACCCTTTAATACATTTACTTCTGTAGGTCTATTAACGAGTTCTAATCCATTTCTTTCAGCCTCTTTTACAATAGCTTTACCAAGATGGTGTTCAGATATCAATTCAGCTTCAGCAGCCATCGTTAAGAGTTTATTCTCGGATATTCCAAATGATTTGATGGTAGTAACAGCTGGTCTCCCTTGCGTTAAAGTACCCGTTTTATCAAAAACAACGGCATTTAATTTTGAAAGATTTTCCATAACCTCTCCACCTTTAATCAAAATTCCATTCCTGGCTCCGTTACCAATACCGGCAACAATGGATACAGGTGCTGAAATTACCAAAGCTCCGGGACATGCAATTACTAAAAATGTAAGCGCTAAATGAACATCCTGGGTAACAATCCAAACTAAAAGTGAAAGAGCCATAATTCCCGGAGTATAAATTGCAGCAAACTTTTCCAAAAATCGCTGCGTCTTTGCTTTTCCTTCTTGTGCTTCTTCTACCAATTCAATTATTTTAGAAAATGTGGTATCCTCTCCAACCTTTTCTGCAATCACTTCAAGATATCCGCCCTCTAATATGCTTCCGCTAAATACCTGATCGTTCTCATCCTTACTTACAGGAACTGACTCTCCTGTAATTGTGGATTCATTCACAGAACCTCTCCCTGAGATTATTCGCCCATCAATAGGTATCTTCTCTCCCGTTTGAATAATGACCAAGTCATTTTTTACAACATCCTCGGCTTTTATTACCGATCGTATTCCATCGCGTAGCACATTGGCTTCCAGTGGTGCCATTTCCATCAGCGATTTAAGAGAAGAACGTGATTTTTCTAACGAACGTCCCTCCAGGAATGCACCAAAAAGGAACAAGAAGGTTACTGCTGCTGATTCAACGTATTCCCCAATAATTAAAGCACCTATAACGGCAATTGTTACAAGGAGTTCTATGCTAAATAATTTCATGAGTGAGGCTTTCCAGGCTTTTATAAAAGTAGGATAACCGGCCACTAAAGTTGCTACAATTAAAAGAGTATTTAATACTGTTTCATTCCAATTAAATAAATAGGTAATGAGTGCGCCCATAAGTAAGAGTGCGGCACTGTACATTATTTTGTTTATTTGTTTAGCTTTCATAACCTAACTTGTTTTTTAATGATTTACGATGAGAGAACAGGAAATCCAACTTTTTCAATCAATTTTTCTAATTGATCGGATGAGACTTCTTCGCTGTCATATTTTACTTTTACTTTGCTGGAGTTGAATAGCACTTTTGCTTCTTCCACACCGTGTTCTTTGTTTAGAGCACCCTCTATTTTAGCAATGCAACTTGGGCATGTGAGGGTTTCTAATTGAAATTTTATAGTTTTCATATCTTAATTTTATTTTATGATTTTATTAAACATTTGATCATTTGGCTCCTCATTATTTAGTGTCTGCCAGAAAACGATTGTTTATTGAGTCTTTGATAAGAAAAAGGCAAAGACAATGCCTAATACATCGGTAGCTTTCGAAGTTTTTGCCGTTTTCTTACAAAGATTATTTATATTTACAATCGAAAATGATTAGTGACCTGCATGGCTGCCTTCCCCCGAATGAGAAATTGGCTCATGTATTAAATTCTCAAGAGCTTCAAGAGTATGTGTATATTGTACGTAAGCTTCTACATAAGCTCTTCCCTGTTCCACAGAGTTGTCTTTTGTTTTACTTAGCTTCATTGCTTTAGTAAACTTTTCTTTAAGTACTTCTCCGAGATGATTATTTACTTTTTCAACCAAATGATCAATATCATTTTTATCCAATGAATTATCAGCCATTTCCACCATTGGAGTCATTGAACCAACAGGTTTCAATCCTGTAAAGGGAGCTCCTTCACCTTCTCTATGAAGACGAACCAATGTTTCCAAAAAGTGAGTTTCCAAAATTTTATTTACTTCTTTGTTACTACCTTTAAGTTTTAAAGTTTGGTTGAATTTTTCAGTAATGATTTCATCATACTTTGGTTCTACCCATTTTAATACAAGTTCTACGTTTTGTTGCTCCAATGCTTTTAAAGCATCTTTTATTACCGGTCCATCATACGAATCACAATGTGCAAATGCACTTTGCGTGCTCATTAATAGTATTGCAAAAAGTGCAAGTGCAAATACTTTTGCATTGATAACTCTTGTTTGCTTTCTACCTTTAGAAAGAGTGTTCTGTGTTAATTTCTCTTTTAATTTCATAATGTTTAATGTTTTAATTGTTAATGATAAATTCCTTTTGTTTTACTTCTTCAAGCGCTTTATCCTTTGTAGATAATACCCCCGCTCTTATACCCTCTTTATGTAACTTAGAAAATGCACCCATTAATTCAGGATTTGCTTTTCCGTATCCTCCTATCTTTTCCATTGTTTCTTTAAAAAACTCTGAGTAGTTAGTCTTCATAATTATTCCTCCATAATTTTTGTTTGTAAATAATTTTCATGAGCAAATGTAGTGTATAGACATGGGGCCATCGCCTCACTTTATAAAGTGAGACGTGTTATAAGTCTTATACTGGGAGTACTTTATAGGATAGGACTTGAAAATTAATTGGGATGCAGTATTATTTATCGATTAATGCCGATTTGAATTGAGAAGGTGTTTGGTTAGTAAACTTTTTAAATATTCGGTTGAAAGATGACTTGGAGTTGAAACCTGAATCAAGAGCAATCCCAAGCAAGGAATAGTGTTCAAATTTTGGGTCGTTAATTCGTGATTTCACTTCTTCAACCCTGAACTGATTAATGTATTCAAAAAAATTCAGTTTAAATTGTTCATTAATGATTTGTGATAAATGATGAGTTGAGATATCTATTTCTGATGCGAGATGAGTCAAGGTTAACTCCGGATTCAAATAGGGCTTTTCTAAATGCATATAATCGATTAACCGTTTGGCATACTCAGAGGCTTCATCTTCTTTTAGAGTAGAGCTTGAATATTTCATCTTCTCTTCGGCCAAAACTGGTTGTTCCTCAAATTCATTCTCGAAAATAACTTTCTGTTTTAATCCAAAATAACCAATTAGAATTACAAACACCGACAGAGTTAAGAATAGACTGTCTGTACAAAAAACCATTGAGAACAGATTAAACACATGGTGAATTACCGTAATAATAATTAATGCAGTCCAAACAACTCCAAATATAATCACCAGTTTACGTAACCATTTGAGGTTAATTGTCTCGATCGAAGAAAAATTGTTAAAGACATTGATGTCGTGCTTCTTAAATAGCCTTAGAGTAAGCACAAAGTAAAACGGTCCGGATAGCAATGTTATAATCAGGAAAAACTGAAATAATAGTGGATGATGCACATTTGTGTGTACGTTCTCCAATCTTATCTCATTGGCAACATCAGGAAAGAACGATGCCCCTAAAAGGTAAATATTAAATGCTACAAAAGGGAGTAGATGCAACAACATTTTTTTATTAAAACGATAACGTTTAGAAACTAACCGTGATGCATATAAATAAAGAAAGACTCCCTGTAACATAAATAGCGAAATGAAACTGGCGGAGAGTAAATTAAAATGAGTAAATAATTCGTGAGAATACAACGAATAGCTACCAATAAAAAGGCCAAGATAGATTAGCCAAACAATAAGTATATTGTCGTGAATCATCCTTGATTTCTTCTGAAAGAGTAGCAGCGTGAAAAAGAATGCATTAAAAACAGCTATGTAAAAAAAATATTGCATGCGTAAGCTTCGAGAATTATGTATGAATATGAACTCTTTTGTAAATATATTATTTTTATTTCACTTGTAACTACAATTGGAGGATTAGTTTAAAGGTTTTAGAACTTATTTAAGATAATAGCTGTATAAAAGAGCGCTTTAAGCAATCCATTTAATGAAATGGTTTTTGAATTTTGAGGAGATGTAGGTAAGGTTTAAGGAGAATTTTGACAGTTATTAAACTCTATTTTCAGTTTTAACAGTTTGTTTTTTTTATGCTTACATCGAAATAGTCTTTGAGATTAAAGAAGATAAGCATTATCATTATCATGTGACATTACATTGTAGACGTATGGATATGAGACTTATGGGACAATTAAAGAAGTCGTTGTTATAGAGCGAAAAATGAAGTAGAGGTGTAGCATTGCTACGACTGAATTAAAAATCTATGTCTATTTATTTGAGAGCATATCGCCATGCGCTGATACAATATCTAAATTGGCGGTCTCCCCCCCTACCCCACTTTATTTATTTGCTTAAATTTTACTACCTTTGCACACTCAAAAAATAAAAACGTAAAAAAATGGCATTACAGTGCGGTATTGTTGGACTTCCTAATGTGGGAAAGTCAACCCTTTTCAATTGTTTATCGAATGCAAGAGCACAGGCGGCTAACTTTCCATTCTGCACCATAGAACCCAATGTTGGAGTAATTACTGTTCCTGACGAACGAATCAATAAATTGGCGGAATTGGTTAAACCACAAAGGATACATCCCACTACAGTTGAAATTGTGGACATTGCGGGTTTGGTGAAAGGTGCCAGCAAAGGAGAAGGATTAGGGAACAGGTTTCTTGCCAATATTCGTGAAACAGATGCTGTGTTGCACGTGTTACGTTGCTTTGACGATGAAAACGTAACGCACGTTGATGGCAGTATCAATCCTGTAAGAGACAAAGAGATTATCGACATTGAGTTGCAGCTAAAGGATTTAGAAACTATAGATGCACGTATTGGTCGTGTTGAAAAAATTGCCAAAACTGCACAAGATATAGAAGCGAAAAGAGCTTTTGATGTTTATACTAAAATTCGCGAAGCATTGATAAAAGGTGAATCTGCACGTACTGTGGAGTTTGAAAGCAAAGAGGATATCAAAATGGCCAACGAATTGTACCTGCTTACTTTAAAGCCCGTGATGTACGTTTGCAACGTGGATGAAGCCAGTGCTGTAACCGGTAATAAATATGTAGAGCAACTGCGCAAAGCTGTGAAAAATGAAAATGCAGAGATATTAGTTGTAGCGGCAAAGACCGAATCAGAAATCGCGGAACTGGATACTTATGAAGAACGCCAGGAATTTCTCTCTGAAATTGGATTGGAAGAATCGGGGGTAAATCGACTTATCAAATCGGCTTATCAATTGCTTAATCTAAAAACGTTCTTCACCGCAGGACCTCTTGAAGTGCGTGCTTGGACGTTTGAAGATGGTTGGAAAGCTCCTCAATGTGCTGGTGTTATTCATACCGATTTCGAAAAAGGCTTTATCCGTGCAGAAGTAATAAAATATGAAGATTTTATTAGCTACGGCTCAGAAAATGCTTGTAAAGAAGCGGGTAAAATGAGTGTAGAAGGTAAGGAATATGTGGTGCAGGATGGAGATGTGATGCATTTTAGGTTTAATGTTTAGGGAGCAAGGGGGTATGTGTTTTGTGGTATGGGGTGTGAGGTTTGCGGTTTCAGATAAAGAAAATCATATCAACGCCATTTTCATTTTTCAATTAATGAAGTTTTCAACTTTCAATTAATGCGAACTCAATACCTAACATCCCACACCAACAAATACACATGCCCCATCCCACAAAACACATACCCCACACCCCAACCCTCACAACACTTTTCTCAACTCCTCCCTATTTAACACCGTTATCTTCCGCTTATCAATAGAAATAATCTCTCTTTCAACCAACTCGCTTATCGTACGCGCAAGCGATGGGCGTTGAACGCCAAAATACTCAGCCATTTGTGTGCGATTCCGTTTTAATATAAAACTGTTATCTTCTTCTGAAGTATGTTCCAAAATAAACAATGAGAGTTTTCCCTTGATGCTTTTGATAGACATCATTTGTACTTTCTGGGACATAAAAACCATCATATTTGAATTCAATCTCAAGAAATTAGCCAATAAAACCTCGTTTTGCATCATTTCTTTCAACCAAATTTTGCGGGGGATAAGCAAAAAGTGACATTCTTCGATCGTAATTACGTCTACCGGGAACTTGTTGTTATTGGCAAACAAAAAGGCAGATGCTAACGGGCGTACTGCATCTATAAATTCAATCTCTAATAAATTGCCTTCTTGCGTAATCATTTCAGTACGCACCACACCTTGCACCAATAAGTACAGATATTTTATTTCATCACCCTGACTCACAACAGTTTGTCCTTTCTCAACTATTTTTCTATTACTTACCATTCCATGGAGAAAATCTTGTTGCTCCTCTTTACTAATACCCACAAATAGAGGACAGGAAGATATATCGTAATCCAACATGTTCTATTTTTCGCATAAAGATAGAGAAGCTATTTGCTTTACTGAGCGAATAATTGTTAATTTTTCAATGTGTAACTTGAGTTACACCTTTTGATATACTCATCATCTACCTTTGCGCACTATTAGACAGAGAATAATTTAAAAATTAAAAAATAGAATTACTAATATGAACAAAATGTTTTGTTATCAGTGTCAAGAAACTTCTAAGAACGAAGGATGTACAATAAAAGGTGTATGCGGAAAAACTGCCGATGTTGCCAATATGCAAGATCTGTTGATCTATTTGTGTAAAGGAATTTCTCATTATACCGTACGCTTAAGAGCAAATGGAGTAGAAGTGTTACAAATAAATAAATTCATTGTGGATAGTCTGTTTATGACCATCACAAATGCCAATTTCGATATCAATCGATTTATAGTGCGTACGCATATAGCTTATGAAATGCGTAATGCGGCCAAGAAAAAACTGCAGGATTTGGGCGTAAATATTGATGATATCACTTATTCAGGCGCTCATTGGATAGGCGAAACTCAGGAAGCGATGATTGAGAAAGCGTTGGAAGTGGGAGTGCTTGCAACCGAAAACGAAGATGTTCGTTCGCTGCGCGAATTAATAATCTACGGACTCAAAGGGATGGCTGCCTATACTGAACATGCTTTCAATTTAGGTTATGAAGACAATAAAATTTATGCTTTTATCCAACAAGCATTGGTAGATACAACGAACGATAATCTATCAGCAGACGAGTTAACACAACTGGTTTTAAAAACAGGTAAATACGGTGTTAAAGTAATGGCATTGCTTGACAGCGCAAACACTGGAAGCTACGGAAATCCGGAGATTACTAAAGTAAATATTGGGGTAGGGAAGAACCCGGGGATTCTCATTAGCGGTCATGACTTGAAAGACATGGAAGAGTTATTGAAACAAACCGAAGGTACGGGAGTTGATATATATACACACAGCGAAATGTTACCTGCCAATTATTATCCTGCGTTTAAGAAATATAGCCATTTTGTAGGAAACTACGGTGGTGCGTGGTGGCAACAAACAAAAGATTTCGAAACTTTTAATGGTGTAATTTTGTTTACAACGAACTGTATTGTGCCACCGCTGAGAAGTTCAACTTATGCCGATAAGGTTTACACAACCGGAGCATCAGGTTTTGAAGGATTTATGCACATTGCGGACAGAGAAGATGGTAAACCAAAAGATTTCTCTTCTTTGATTGAGCATGCAAAAAAGTGTAAAGCACCTATCGAAATTGAAACAGGAGAAATAATTGGAGGTTTTGCTCACAATCAAGTAGCAGCTCTTTCTGACAAAGTGGTTGATGCAGTGCAAACAGGTGCTATTCGCAAGTTCTTTGTAATGGGCGGGTGCGACGGACGCATGAAAGGCAGAAATTACTATACTGAGTTTGCGCAGAAATTGCCAAGCGATACAGTAATCCTGACAGCAGGTTGTGCAAAATATCGCTACAACAAATTGCAATT
>Ga0172378_10005903_pt1 | contig 11434 bp, 8 predicted proteins | sample GrowelOW332metaG_FD_119755 | JGI IMG/M metagenome (GOLD analysis project Ga0172378, IMG submission 119755) | Groundwater microbial communities from an aquifer near a municipal landfill in Southern Ontario, Canada - Pumphouse #3_1 metaG | ecosystem: Environmental > Aquatic > Deep subsurface >... | reverse complement strand
GTCTACTGATAAAAAATGTTTTTTAAATTTCATAATTCCCTCCAACATTTAAAACATAAACAGTCTTATTATAAACACATATCATATATATGTCTACATTCTACTTTAGGTCTTCAGCAGCAAGTTTGCGAATATACTCTCTAACTTTAGGGCCGAAATCACTTCTTTTTAACGAGAAGTCAATCGTCGCTTTTATATATCCAAACTTATCGCCAATGTCATATCTTTCACCTTCGAAATTACAGGCATAAATCGCTTTTTGTTTCATCATTTTTCTTACGGCATCTGTAAGTTGAATTTCTCCACCATGACCAGGTTGAGTGTGAGCGAGAATATCGAATATTTCCGGTCCCAAGATATATCTTCCTAAGACAGCGTAATCCGAAGGAGCTTCATCAATAGAAGGCTTTTCGACAACATCGACAATTTTAAAAACTTTGTTGCTTGCTATTATATCCTTCGAGGGAGAAACAATACCATATTTATCGACTTCGGAATGCTTAACTTTTTGAACACCAAGAATTGAATTCCCAGTATCGTTATATGCATCTATAAGTTGCAATAACGCAGGTTTATTATTAGGAACAACTATATCATCCCCAAGTAAGACAGCGAATGGTTCATCACCTACAAAAGACTTGGCACATAAAATAGCATGTCCCAATCCCTTCGGCTCTTTTTGTCTTGTATAAACAACATTTGCTAAACTTGCGATCTGATGAATTTCATCAGCTAATGCCGTTTTACCTGATTCTTTTAATCTCATTTCTAATTCGTAATTAATATCGAAATAGTTTTCCATTGAATGCTTGTTAGCATTAGTGATAATCATAATATCTTCGATACCTGATTTAACCGCTTCTTCTACAATGTAATGTATAGCGGGTGTATCAACAATGGGTAGCATTTCCTTCGGCTGAGATTTTGTCGCGGGTAAAAACCTTGTACCTAATCCTGCTGCGGGAATGACTGCTTTTGTCACACGTTTCATATTGAAACAATCCTCCTTAAATATAATTAGTGTCTTCACTAAAATTATACCATATATATGCAGTTATATTTCTTGCTTTTTGCCATATTTAATAACTTTTCTCATATAATTAGACAAAATATTTGGTTGTGTACAATAAGTCATAAACAACAAATATATCAGCAATAAAATTATAGGGTCGCCTTTACTTCAAATAAAGCATCTCTTAATTCCGTGGCTCTTTCGAAATCCAATTCTTTACTCGCTTTTCTCATTTCCTTCTCAATTTCCTTAGCTAATTCCATCTTTTCAGACCTTGTCATTTTAGCATCTGAGCTCAAATCAAATTCTTTCTTTTTGTTCACGAATCTAATGGGGGCTATCAATGGTTTAATTATCGTTTTTGGTGTTATTCCATTTTTTTCATTAAATTCCAGTTGAATATTTCTTCTTCTATTGGTTTCATCTATAGCCAGCGTCATTGATTTAGTTTGACTATAGGCGTACATCACCACTTTCCCTTGGACATTTCTCGCAACTCTTCCAATCAGCTGAATCAGCGATCTATACGAGCGTAAGAATCCTTCTTTATCCGCATCTAAAATAGCCATTAAACTCACTTCAGGAATGTCCAATCCTTCCTTAAGTAAGTTAATTCCTACAACGACTTGATAGTCGCCTTTTCTCAATTTATATAAAATTTCAGTTCGTTCCAAGGTCTTTATTTCGTGTTGAATATGGGTGACTTTAATTCCTTTTTGCTTTAAAAATTCCGACAAGTTTTCCGCGTCGTTGATTGTTAAAGTAACAACAATTGTTCTTTCATTTTTCTCTATTTGTTTCTTGATTAAGCCGAGTAGATCGTAAACAGGATTAGCTGTGTTGGAATGAATTTCAATAATTGGATCCACCAATCCAGTGGGTCTAATAATCTGTTCAACTGGGTGATTGTTGCACTGTTCAAGTTCCCAATCTCCCGGCGTGGCGGAAGTGCAAATAAGGTTAGGGACACACTCGATAAATTCTTCAAATCTAAGCGGTCTATTATCCAGAGCTGAAGGCAAGCGAAAACCATAGTCGACCAATATTCTTTTGCGAGCTCTATCTCCCAAGTACATTCCTCTGATTTGAGGTAAAGTTGCGTGGGATTCGTCGGCAATAACCAAAAAATCCTTCGGAAAATAATCTAATAAACAGAAGGGTCTTTCCCCTTCATTTCTTCCTTCAATTGGTCTTGAATAGTTTTCAATTCCTCGACAAATACCAAACTCCTGAAGTGATTCCATGTCATTTCTGGTGCGCATATCCAATCTTTCTTCTTCGAGAAATTTACCTTCTTCGTGAAAATATTTTAATCTTTCTTGCAACTCCGGTTTAATCCTTGCGATAGCTTTGCGGATTCTTTCCATTCCCGAGGCGTGTTCATCCGCCGGGAAAATTTGTGCGTATTCTAAAGTTTCAATAACCTCTCCGGTAGTTTGCTTTACCATCATCATCTCTTCAATTTTGTCATCGATGTCAATGTAGACTCTCAAGATTAAATTCTCAGTATTAAAAAGCGCGATTTCTAAAAGCTCGCCTTTGAGTCTAAAGTTTCCTGGAACAAGGTCCATAGTGTTTCTTTTGTATTGTGCGTTAACTAATTTTTTCATGGCGGATCTGATATCGATTTTTTCACCTGCGCGCAAATCAAAAGCTAAATTTTTATATTCTTCGGGATCCGTCAATCCATATATCGAAGCAACTGAAGCGACTACAATCGTATCTCTTCTAGTGAGAACAGAATTTATAGCGGAAGATCTCATCATTTCGATTTCTTCGTTCATTACAGCTTCTTTATCAATATACGTATCGCTCTTTGGAAGATAGGCTTCCGGTCGATAAAAATCAAAGTTAGAAACAAAATATTCCACTCGGTTTTCAGGAAATATCTCTTTAAATTCGGCATATAACTGCCCAGCTAAAGTTTTATTATGAACCAATACTAAGGTGGGTTTGCCGGTCTGTTGAATAATATTTGCCATGGTAAAAGTTTTACCCGTTCCCGTCGCCCCCAATAGAACTTGTACTTTTTTGTTTTTGTTAAGTCCTTCTACTAATAGACTAATAGCTTGAGGCTGATCCCCGTTAGGAACATAATTTGAATGAATTTTATAAGGATGATATTCAATTTTATTTTCCATTTATTTCCCTTCAACTGTCTCTAATTCGTCAGCGTATCCTGAATAATACATGGATAGCAACCTATAGTATATTCTATAGAGGGTATACGTGTCATATTCCGCGCTCAAAGATAGTTCCTCATCGCCTTGGAAAGTTAGCAATTTATCGCTGAGAGAATCAACGCTAGAATAAGATTCATCAATTAAGGACAAACCAGTTTTAATTTTTTCTTCTTGTGCGTAAGTTAGGCGATAGCTATCTTCTTGATATGGAGTACTCACTAAATAATCAGAGTAAATATCATAATCGTTAGTGACATAGTCAGGAGTAATTCCTATTCCGTGAATAGATGTCCCATCTGGCCCGTAAATTTTATTAGTTGTAATTCGAAGAGTGCCGCCATTTGTAAGAGTAATAATAGTTTGAGCAATCCCTTTGCCGTAAGAAGTTTCTCCATAGATTTCTGCTTTATTATTATCGCTTAAAGCTTTGGCGAAAATTTCGGTCGCTGAAGCGGAACCGTCGTTTAATAAAATTCTTACGTCATCAAAATTATATTTTGGTGCACTCTTTTGGTAGTAAGTTGTGTCGATGTTGCCATCGTAATCACCAGTTTGGTAAACGATGGAACTTTTATCTAAAAACAAACAAGCTAAATTATATGCCTCTGAGGTGTATCCACCTCCGTTATCTCTCATGTCAAAAACCAAGCGATCGATCTCGTCTTCTTCTAAGCAACTATCAATAATACCCTCACACAAATCGGAAGGACTTCCGGATTCATCGCCGTTTAAGAAAGTTGAAACTCTTATCGCAACTGTTCTTTTACCATCTACATCCCCATCAAATTCCAGCGATGCTGGTATTTGACTATAGTCTCCGGTAGTGCAGGATAATTCCATTATATTGCCTTCTCGAACAAATTCGAAAAACACATCTTCCCCTTCGCTTTGAGGGTCAATTGCATCTCCCGCTTCGCTGGGAGTCATTTCTTCAATAAGTGAATAATCTTCCGTCTCGCTATACTTAACTCCTATAAGTACATCTCCAATTTCAAAACCAGCAGCTTTGAAAGTGCCGTCATATAAATTGGTCACTCTAAATCCACCATATGTTCTATCGCCTGTTACCACTGTCCCAAAACTAGAAAGGGAAACTCCATATATACCTGAGCCAGAAGTATTTAAACCTTGTTCATCATATGTGGAAGTATAAAAGGTATAGGGATCGCCATCGTTATCCAACATACCAGCAATCATTAAATTATTTAAATATTCTTCTAAGTCATCTATCGTTCCAGCATAAAGCCAGTCATTTATCAATTCATTATAGATTTCTTCGGTAAGATCCGAAGGGCTATATTGAGCGGACTCATAAATGGTGTATCCACCTATGCCTAGTCCAGTCCCTAGAATTAATGAAGCCGCGCAAGTGATGATCAGTGTTTTAAGAGAAGCTTTTCTTTGACTTTTACGTCCTCTATCGTAGGCAATAGCACAATCTTTTTCTGCGGCTCCATCTTCTTCTAAATAAGAAGTGGTGTTCTCTTTTCTCTTTTTCATATAGCGACCTCCTTTAATTTAAAGTTTGTTACTCTAAAATTTCAAATGATTTAAATGATAATTTATAAATTGGTTGTCCTGCTTTCTCGAATGTAAAATGAATTCGAATTCCATCGAAACTTACTTGGCTCATAATAGAATCGGAAATGCATTTTAAACAGATATTCGACATGTCTTCTCTCGCTATGAATTTGTAAGACTTTTTCTTGGATACAAGCAGCGATTTTTCTTTAAAGGTTATAACAAAATTTTTTTCTAAGCACTCAGCATCTATCACTTGCTTATCTACATCTTTTTGTAACTTTTCTAATATTTTAATATTCATAATTATATCTCTTTCTTTTCATTGTCTTTTCTAAATTTTAATTTGCCTTTAGTAATCACTACATCCGATTGAGGCTGAGGCTTAGAAAATTTTATCTCGCGCGCAATTCGATAAGGAACTTTCCTAAATCCTTCTCCGGTAGCTTCGTGTGCCTTGGTCGTAAACACGAAAGCATCTGGGTCGTATTTAAATATGAGTTTCATTATTTCGTCGTAATCCTCTTTAGAAAACACTACGTGAATCATCATTTTTTCTTGACCGGTATATCCGCCGTAGGACTCCAATAAAGTTGTTCCTCTATCAAGCGCATAGTTAATCTCGTTGTTGATTAATTCCCACTTATCGGAAATAATGTCAGCAACGTAAGAGTTTTGGTCTTCTTTATAAGTGAGATTAATTAAGAAGGCGCACATAAACGCGGATATAATTCCTACGAGCAATAGAAGAATACTATCCATATAAACTATATAAACGCAAACAATCGACGCATCTATTACAAATCCGGTTACCGCTGTTTTTATTCTAAAGTACTTCGCACTAGCTAAGGATAAACAATCGACTCCGCCAGTGGAACCTCCTCCTAAATATGTCAGTCCGCATCCTGCTCCGACTAAGGCTCCACCCACCAAACCAGCTAAGACCAAAATTGAAACCATAGTTCCATCCGATCCAGTCATTTCAGGTAAGTGAACCCACTCGTAATTATCATATACATAAGTGAACAAAAATAAAAACAATGGATAAACAATGGTAGAAATTATTGTTTTAAATCCAAATCGAGCACCAAGTAAAAATATACCAATAAAAAATAGAACCCACTGTGCGATAGTGATTGTTAATTCGGTGTTCCATCCCATCATAAAACTCATGACAATACCAAAACCAGCAACGCCACCAGAAACGATGTTATAAGGAATAATAAAGAAAGCGTCACCAATAGCGAGAATGGCTGAACCAGCAATTATTAACAAATAATTTGTTAAAGTTCTAGCAATTCGATCTTTTCGAAAATCCATCTTTATTTCAAAGAATGCTTTTCTAAAATTCAACTTATCCTTCATGATTGAATTCCTTTCTTAGATAAGACATTATAAAACCATCTATATCTCCATCCATAACCGCATTAACATCCGTGGCTTCAAAATTAGTTCGATGATCCTTAACTAAAGTATAAGGACAAAATACGTAAGATCTAATTTGCGATCCCCACTCAATGTCCTTCTTTTCTCCGTTGATTTTCCTTAATTTTTCTAATCTTTCATTTTCTAACTTTTGGAAAATTCGAGATTTCAATAAATTCATCGCTATCTCGCGATTTTGAATTTGACTTCTTTCAACTTCACATGTTGCAAACAACCCGGTTGGTATGTGCGTAATTCTTACCGCAGATTCAACTTTATTAACGTTTTGTCCGCCGGCTCCTTGCGAGCGATAAGTATCAACTCTCAGATCTTTAGGGTTGATATTCAACTCGATTTTATCGTCAAATTCCGGCATGACATTTACAGAAGCAAAAGATGTGTGGCGTGACCCGGAAGCATCAAAGGGAGACATTCTCACTAATCGATGAACCCCTCTTTCAGATTTGAGAAAACCAAAAGCATTTTTCCCTTTAATAATTATGGTTGCAGCAGAAATACCAGCTTCATCACCAACTAAATAATTGACGATTTCTATTTTCATTTTATGCTTTTCAGCATAACGAGTATACATTCTAAAAAGCATTAAAGCCCAATCGTGAGCTTCAGTGCCTCCGGCACCAGGATGAAAATCAAGAATAGCATTATTGCTATCATATTTATTAGATAAGTACATTTGATTTTCAAAATCAGTAATATCTGCTTCTAGTTTAATTAAATCACTTTGAATTTCGCTTTGAAATTCTTCATCCGCCTCAACTTTCAATAAAGTTAAGGATTCAACGATATCGTTTAGACGACTTTCGAGTTTTAAATAATCGCTCTTATCAATTTGAAGTTTAGAAAGTTCGGTCGAAATATCTTTCGCACTTTCTTTATCAGCCCAAAAATCTGGCACTAATGTCAGTTTTTCTAGTTCTTTGACTCGCGAATCAATTCTTTCGAGGTCAAAGACACCCCCGTATTTCATCTATTCGAGAGGATGCTTGATTAGTCAAAGTATTTAACTCGTAAATCTCTTTCATTTCTATTCAGCCTTTTTCACTTCTGATGCAGGAAATGCTTTTTTTATGGGTTTGATTTTTGCAATAGGTGTTCCGACTTCTTCAAAACTTTCAACTTTTTTAGTTTTCACATCGATAGCGTTTGCTTTATCACCAGCGGGATTGGGCTGTTTTTGTTCGTTAGGTTTTAGTTTCACTCTAAATAATGATGACGTAATATTTGCAGCGATTTCCTCGCCCATTTCCTTAAACAATTCGAAGCCTTCATTTGTATAAGACTGCAAAGGATTTGTGTTGGCGTAAGAACGCAAATAAATACCTTCTCTCAACTTGGCCATAGTATCAATATGCTTGGTCCAACTCTTATCTGTCATTTGTAAGACGACTGTTTTTTCAACGTAATTAGCAGTTTTATCAGACCATGACTTTCTGCGTTTAGCATATAAATGTGAGAATAAAGCCGTGATGAAATCTTCAACTTCTTCTACAGGTAGTTCATCTACATCTCCAGATTGAATATTATTTTCATTTAAATACTTAGGAACTAAATATTTAATTAGCTCCGGACCATCCGCTAAGACTTCTTGATCGATAATTTTTGTACAGCTTTTAACGGCTGTGTGAGCAAACAATTCAAAATATTCATGAATGGTATCTTTAATTGTCGCAGAGAATAGTATCTCATCTCTCTTGTTATACATAATTTCTCTCTGCTTAGATAAAACATCATCATAATCCAACAATGTTTTACGAGTATCGAAGTTTTGACCTTCGACTTTTCTTTGAGCAGAAGTAATTAGATTGCACATAGTTTTTGATTCGATGCATTCATCACCCATTTGATCAAACATTTTAAACATGGTGGGAGAAGCAAATCTCTTCATTAAATCATCTTCAATACAAACATAAAATCTTGAATACCCAGGATCGCCTTGACGACCTGAACGACCTCTCAACTGATTATCAATACGACGCGATTCATGTCTTTCAGTACCGATGACAGCTAAACCGCCCAGTTTCTTAACTTCTTCTGAAATTTTGATATCCGTACCACGACCAGCCATGTTAGTGGCGATAGTGATTGACCCTTTTTCACCTGCGTGTTCAATAATATGAGCTTCACGAGCGTGATTCTTAGCATTTAAAACTTCGTGTGGCAATCCTGCGGTCGTTAAAACTTTATCCACAATTTCTGATTTTTCAACAGAAGGAGTACCAATTAAAAGTGGTTGCCCTTTCTCGTGTCTCTGTTTTATGTCTTCAAGTAAAGCTTTATATTTTGCTGTCTCTGAGCCAAAAACAATATCTGTCATATCATCTCTGACAATTGGTCTGTTTGTGGGAATAACAACAACACGCATGTTGTAAATTTTTCTAAATTCTTCTTCTTCGGTCTTTGCAGTACCTGTCATACCCGCAAGTTTGTCATACAAACGGAAAAAGTTCTGATAGGTAATAGTAGCCATTGTAACCGTTTCTGATTTAATCTTCACGTGTTCCTTGGCTTGAATCGCTTGTTGAAGACCATCGGAATATTCACGACCTTCCAAAACACGGCCAGTGAAACTATCAACTAAATGAATTTCATCTTCTTTAACCATATATTCAACATCTTTAGTGAAAATAAAATTGGCTTTTAAGGCTTGTTGAACACGGTGAACAAGATCAGAGTATTGAGGATCGTATAAATTAGACACACCAAATGCTTTTTGAATCTTGTCTATACCAGAGTCAGTTAGACTGACTGCTTTCTTTTTAATTTCAATAGAAAAATCTTTGTCTTTTCTCAAAGACTTAACAATTCTATCCGCTACTTCATATGAGTTTGCTGTGATTCCTGAACCACCAGAAATAATTAAAGGAGTACGCGACTCATCGATCAAGATTGAATCGGCCTCATCAACGATCGCATAGTGCAAACCACGAAGAACTCTAGTTTCGGTTTGTGTCGCCATGTTATCTCTAAGATAATCAAAACCGACTTCTGAGTTTGTTGTATATGTAATATCGCAAAGATATGCTTCTTTCTTTTCAGATTTATTCTTTTCTCTTAAATTTACGCCGACAGTCAATCCCAAAAAGCGATAGATGGCACCCATCCATTCCGCATCTCTTAAGGCTAAATATTCATTTACGGTAACGACGTGAACGCCCTTACCTTCTAAAGCGTTGAGATAAACTGCCATGATTGCGGTTAGTGTTTTACCTTCACCGGTTTTCATTTCAGCAACATCGCCTTCATTTAAAACGGTTGCACCAAACACTTGAACAGGATATGGATATTGTCCAATAACTCTTCGAGCCGCTTCTCTTGCAACTGCAAAAACCTCAGGTAAAATATCATCTATTGTTATCTCAGGATCCTTCAACAATTCTTTAAAATATGGAGTTTTAGCTTTTATTTCCTCATCACTGAGAGCTTCCATCTCCTTTTCATAATTAAATACAGGTTCAGCTTTTCTAGTTATTGTCTTTAAAGCTCTTGCATCAATTCTAAAAATTTTCTCTAATACACCCATTAGCAATCTTCCCCATTCCTAAAGTGATTCACCACTTATAATCCTATTATTAATATTATATATGAATAATACTCAACTGATATGATATCAATTTATACACCTTGTTTCAATAAATCAAAACATTATGCTTAAATATAATTACATCAATCATATAAGTTTATCAAAATTTTTCACCAAATTGGTTATAATATTGCATTCACTTTTGTCTTTTTTAAAAGTATTAAAACAAATGGCATTACAAAGAAGACAAAAAATAGTATATTATTCATGTATGAAAAAGCATAAGAATTCTTTACCTAAAATCGCATTAGTTCTCGATGGCGGAGGCGCTCGAGGAGCATATCAAATAGGTGTATACCTCGCAATGGAAAAATATAATTTGATTCCTCAAATAACATGTATGTCAGGAGGATCGGTTGGAAGTTTTTTCACAGCTTTATATCGTTTAAAAAATTCGCAAAAGATGATAGATATTTGGATGAAAATGGATAAAAAAACTATCCTTTCCCCCTCGAAATCCACAGTGAGTTCGCTTCGCTCGGTTATCTTTGAAAAAGGTGGATATTACACGAGAGAAGGCTTGGTTAAATACATAAAAGAGTACTTTGATTTAAAAACGGTGTTTAATACGGATATGCCAATCTATTCTTCCTGCGCTCAAAAGTTGGAAGTAATGAACAAAGTATATTATGAGCCAGCATATTTTCAATTGAATAAGAAAACGCCCGAAGAGATATTGCCTGTCTTGCTCGCATCTTCTGCCATACCGATGGTTTTTGATCCGGTGGATGTTAAAGGGAATATATATGTGGATTGTATGAAAGCGGATAACGAGCCATATTTTCCTCTTATGCAATATGATTGGGACATGCTATTTATCGTTCCTCTTACCGACGCTCACTACAATAAGCACTATGATGATTTTCCAAAAACCGTCGTGGACTTCGGCCTGCCGGCTATGATGAATCTTCCTCTGTTGAATATGATCGATTTTGATCCATCTTATACAGAGTCGTATGTGTCACAAGGATACCAAACTGCTAAAACTATTCTAGAATACATGTCTAAAAACAATCTTCTTAAAGTCTATAAAAGCAAAAAGAGAAAAAACAAAGAAGTAGTCAAGCCTGGATATTATTCGTTGAATACAATTGGTTTTGCAGATATAACCTATACGACGATGACTTTTGATCAAATATTCGAAGATGTCAGAAGTGGAGGAAAGAATAATGAAAAGTGATTTAACTTATCTCGAACTAAATAAGCAATTATCCGACCCGTCCAATCCTTTGTTCGGCGGTTCGTTAGCTTATATTGAAATCGAACTTTCTTTGCGCATGATGGTTAAACTTTTGCGCATTAAACTAAAGAAACCCTCAATACAATCTAAATCGTTTGAAAAAATGATTCTGATTTGCAACGTCATTGCTGAACAGGCAAATGAGATGATTGTAAAAGACGGAGAAATCTTTAATAATTTAAGAAACGCTGAGACGGGTGATGGAAAAAATAAAATAATTGATGATGTTTTTCCTAAATCCGTAGCATTTTTAGAAAATTTAAATATGGTTGAAATGTATTTAGAAGAATTAATAGTTACTACGACTACATCGATAAAATTTGATTACATTATGATTGGTTCGACATTGAAATCTTGCTACAATAACTTAGTTCACATACTAGAATATGAAGTTGCAAAGCATTCTGATGAAAATACCAAGCAGGATTATTTGAAAATTATAGATAAATTAG
>Ga0172378_10005899_pt1 | contig 11438 bp, 7 predicted proteins | sample GrowelOW332metaG_FD_119755 | JGI IMG/M metagenome (GOLD analysis project Ga0172378, IMG submission 119755) | Groundwater microbial communities from an aquifer near a municipal landfill in Southern Ontario, Canada - Pumphouse #3_1 metaG | ecosystem: Environmental > Aquatic > Deep subsurface >... | reverse complement strand
TTCGGTAATACAGTCGCAGCATCTGAAAAATCAATTATTATTTGATCAAACACATCACTTTTAGGAGTTCTTGATACATAAGCATCGGCCAAATCCAGAACTTCAGTAATAAGTGGCACATCTCCAAAATAAGTAATTAAATCAGAATAGGCATAAGCTCGTAAAAATTTTGCTTCCGCAACCATCTGAGTTTGCACTTCATCGTTTACCGGAGCTGTACTTATGTCTTTCATAAATTGATTTGCCCTTGTAATGATTGCATAATCTTGTTGCCATTTTGCATTAGGAGCCCAACTGTTTGAGTTAGTACTCCATGAGCCAATTTCATTTGATCCCTGCCATGCAGCCTGGTAATAACCGTTATCCGACATAAACTCATACTGATAAAAATGAGTTGGTGTGGCATTTGGCTGAATGGCATTATAAATACCCATCAAAGCCATTTTAGCCTGGGTTTCATTTTGATAGAATGTTGAAGGGGACAACCTATCAAGAGGCGTTTTATCTAGAAGATCGTCTGAGCAACCAAACAAAACTGATAAAAGAAAAAATATAGTAATGATTTTATTTGTATTTTTCATCGTTAGAATCTTTTAAAAGTTAACATTTATACCCATAGTCATCACACGAACCTGAGGAAAGGCTTCGGCTCTAGTTTGATCAATCGTTTGCTCAGGATCAAAACCTTTAAACTTCGTAATTGTAAAGGCGTTTTGGACACTTCCATAAACTCGTACTGAATTGATTCCAATTTTAGAAATAAGACTCGGATTGATGGTATAGCCCAATTCAATATTTTTCAAACGAAGGTAGGATGCATCTTGTATATAGAAAGAGGAATGAACATTCGTACGATATTCATCCAAAGTTACCCGTGGCATTGTATTGGATGGATTTTCAGGTGTCCATCGGTCTCTCCACCACGAACCTAAATTGGCAACACCGCTAAATGGAGTAGCAATTTCGTAATAGAAATAGCCCTCAATCCCTTGTACACCCTGAAAAAATGCACTAAAATCAAATTGTTTCCATACCAAATTAAGATTCAAAGAATAAGTAAGATCCGGGAACTGTTTACCAATTATCGTTCTGTCGTTATTCTGATCTACAACACCATCACCGTCAAGGTCTTTAAACTTAATATCCCCTGGCTGTGCAACATAATTTGAAACAGAAACAACATCTGGTTTTAAAGTGTAGGTACTTCCATCATAGTCAAAATCAGAAATCTGATAAATTCCATCCATCTTGTAACCATAAAATGAATTAATGGCGTACCCCACTTTTTGAGCTTTGGGTGAAGTAAGATACTCTGGATCCATTTTTGTAATTTTATTTACAACATGAGATGCGTTAAACGTAGTACGTAACTTAAGACCATTTGAAAACGTTTTCCTGTAGGTTAAAGAAGCTTCAATTCCCTTATTTTGAACCTCACCGGCATTTACGTTAGGAGAAGATAATTGCATGGTCCATGGAATTTGTTGCGGTAAAATTAAATTTTTCGTTTTTTTATCAAAATAATCAACGGTCAACTCCATACCATTCTCCAATGTCATATCTATACCAAAATTTAATTGCTCTGATGTTTCCCATGATAAGTCTTTATTAATCATATCTTGCAAAGCCACACCAGAATATAAAGTTCCTCCAAGCGAATAGTTTTACCTGATCGCAATATATCACTACCGTTATAATAGTTTGGTATATTCTCATTTCCAAGCTGTCCCCAAGAGGCTCGTAGCTTCAAGAAATTAATCCAGTTGGCATCTTTCATAAAATCTTCTTTTGAAATAATCCAACCGCCTGAAAATGAAGGGAAAGTTCCCCATTGATTTCCCGAAGCAAATCGTGAAGAGCCATCTCTTCTAATGTTAGCTTCAAATAAATACTTACTATCATAGGCATAATTGATACGTCCGAAATAAGATCGTAACCCAAGATCGTAACTTCCTGCATCATTTGTCTGAGTAGCAGCATCACCGAGAGAGAGTACCCGCTGAGTATTATTCACGAAATTTTTTCGATAACCGCTCTGCCAGTCATATGTAAACTCTTCTTCAGAATAACCGGCTAACAATTTTATTTCATTTTTCCCAAATGTTTTATTGTATTTCAGTAAAGTGGTCAACATCGTTTGGACATCTGTTTCATTTCGAACAGACAAATCTGATGTTTCTGTTTTTGAACTTCCATCCTTATTTGCTAATACAACATTAGCATTAAAAGCGTTCCTGTTTGATGTAACAACCTTATATCCATATGTTATCTGCGCACTTAAATCTTTAACAATTTTATATTCCGCTTCTGCCTGTCCGCTAAAATGATATCTTTTCGTTTCTGCCGTACTTCCAGCTTTAATTTCTCCATAAGGATTTAATTCCCCGTTTACCGACATATATTCTCCGTCTGCATTTTGAAGGGGATATACTGGCGCAAGCGTAGCATACCATGTAGCATTCCAAACACTTGTAGGCTCACCTTTAACACCAAGGTTACCTGCTAATTTAGTAGAAAGTCTTAATTTTTTATCTTTCAAGAAAAAGGCATCAATGTTAGAACGGAAATCTGTCTTTTTGTAACTGGTAGCTACCATAATACCGTCTTGATTAAGATGCCCAAGCATAAACGAGTATTGCACATTTTCATTACCACCAGACATATTCACACGGTGATTCTGTGTATTAGCCTGACCATAGTACACTTTAAAATAATCAATATCAGGATACATAGGATCATTGTGTGCTGCATACTTTTGAATATCTTCATCAGTGTAATTTGGAACACTCCCTGAATTCGATGACGCTTCATTACGAAGAGTGGCGTATTCTTTCGAATTTAAAACACTCGGCAAACGGGTTGCTTTCTGAACGCCAAAATAGCTATTATAGCTAACCTTCATCTTTCCGGCTTCTCCTTTTTTTGTGGTAATTAAAATAACACCATTGGCTGCTCTATTTCCATAAATGGAGGCAGAAGCAGCATCTTTCAAGATTGATATTGATTTAATATCATTAGCATTTACATCAGACATACTGCCAGGAAATCCATCAATTATTACCAACGGCGAATTATTAGTCCATGTTCCAACACCCCTAATATCAATAACCGCATTGTCATCGCCCGGTTTCCCGGAACTTTGCAACGCATAAACACCGGCAACAGTCCCCTGCAAAGCTAAACTGGCATTGGTTAAAGGTCTGCTCGCCATATCGTTCATCGGCACATTTCCTACAGCACCTGTTAAATTAGCTTTCTTTTGTGTACCATACCCAATAGCCACAACTTCATCTAAAGCAACAGTTTTCTCCTTCATTACCATATTTATACCGGTTTTCCCATCAACAGGGATCTCCTGACTCCTCATTCCCACAAACGAAAAAACCAGCGTGGCATCCAGGGAAACATTCTCAAGATTGTACTTGCCATCAGTATCGGTGATCGTCCCCATCGTTGTTCCCTTTACAAAGACAGTAACACCTGGTATCGGAGCACCGTTAACGTCAGTAACTTTCCCTTTTATATTTAACTGCTGATTAATTGCAGAATCTCCGTGATTATTTGTTTTGCTTTTTACAATAACAATACGACCATCAACCATCTCATATGAGAAATCTGATCCCAAAACATTATTCAATACGTCATTAATATTTGAATTTTTCAGATTTACAGTTACATCTTTTGATAAGTCCACGGTTTCACTGTCATAAAAGAATCTGTATTCACTTGTTTTTTCTATTTTATTAAATAATTCAGAAAGTTTTATATGCTCATAATTCAGGTTTAATTTAGTTGTCTGGGAATAAGTTACCGCAGAAACCTGAAGAAAAGCAACTAATAGAAAAAATGTAATTTTCATAACTCTGATAATTTGTTTTACATGAAAAAGTTTATATTTTCCATGGTACACATTTAAATTTTTCATAAATTTACGATGTTAAAGTTTCATAAATAAAGCCGTTAGGCTCTTATTGATTTTTTTTGTGGGAGCATATTTGTTCCCTCCATAAACGGGGATGCTTGCAGGCATACCCCGTTTCTTTTGTTCGAAGTTATATTACATAGGCATTATTATTTTATACATTATTTTTAGATAACCGTTTTTCTCGTTAGAAAAAGCTATAACAAATTCGCTTATAATAAAAATTAAGAGGAATTTAATATTTTTCACCAATAAAAATTTTGTTTCCTTCATGAGTATATTTAAAAAAATTTTTAGAAGCCTTTTGGAATACTTCCATCATTGTATAAATATTATCATTGATACTCAGAGAACCTGTAAAAAGACGTTTCTTCAAAGCCTCATCTTCAAAAATCATCCTAACATTATAAATCCTTTCAATTTTTTTTGCAAGATTTCCAAAAGTTTCATCTTTAAACTCGTAAACACCTTTTTCCCAATAGTTATAAAAACTATCCTGAATTTTTGACTCAAAAATTTTTCCTGATTTTTTATCAAAAACTAAACTGTGAGATGGTTCTAACTGATATGATATAAACTTATTCGTTCCTTTCGTTTTATAAATATCAAATTGTATTTTCCCTGATACAAGTTCTGTTTTTACAATATTATCCTCACTATAAGCCACAACTGCAAAACTAGTTCCCAATACCTTAATTCTATTCTCACCTATATTTACAATAAATGGATGTCTTTTATCATGAGCAACTTCAAAAAAGCCTTCACCATCTAGCTTAACATTACGTTCTTTTCCGTTAAAATGATCAGGATATATCAGTTTAGTACCATTGTTCAACCAAACCTTTGTCCCGTCAGCCAATATAACGGAAGACCTGTTACCCTTAGGCACAAAAATCTCATTCATTGTAGTTTCATGAATAAAATCTTTATTACCAATAAAATAACCGCAAGTCAACGCAAGTATAACAAAAGCAGCATATTTCATAAACGACCGCAAAACCGAATTACGCTTTGTGTTCTTACAATTTTTTCTGATTTTCAAAAATCCGTCTTTTATCTGCTCCTCAGGCATTTCTTTTCCCTGCTGCATTAAAGCCCATAAATTTTTATAACGGATATATTCCTCCTTATTATCCTCTGCCTTATTTATCCATTCCAATATCTCTGGACAATCATTTACGGAGTAATTTTTGATAATTAATGATATGAGTTTATCCTTTTCCATTTTTGAGTTTCTATATATAGAATGTTCAAATACCCTTTTACCCTAGCTATAAATATTAAAAAAATTTAATAATAACCTAAATTCTGCAAGAAAGTATCGTAATGAGCATTCAAATAACGATAAATCAGGAAGTAAACCGATTGAATCATAGCATTAGCTACGGTGATTGAGGGTTACTCAGTGTAACGACTGATTTGAAATTAGTTGAATGCGTAATAGATAATTCTTTGCGGATTTTAGGTATTAATACTACAAACAAACGTAGATATACATAAACCGCCGAATATATATATAAATTAAATATAAGATAAAATTTTATAATGAAAAGATTATGATTAAAAAAGAAAAATCAACAATGTCAAATAGTCTTTTAATGCAATTTTAAAAACTTTGAGAGCTTTGGTAATATAGGCTTCAACAGATTTCTCAGATATATCTAGTTTCGCAGCTACTTCGGCATTTTTTTTACCTTCAAAACGACTTAAAACAAATATTTCTCTGCATCGGGGGGGAAGCTTTTTTAGTGTATCGTTTATTATTTGCTCTATTTCTGTAAAAGCCATTGAAGAAGTATTAAGTTTCTCAAGTGCCTGAACATTTAAATAATACTGACTTACTTCAGCTATTCTTTGGTCTGAATATTTTTTCTTTACTTTCTCGTGACGTAAAAACATCAGACAATTATTTTTAACATTGGTGTACAAATAACTTTGCAGTTGATTCTCATTTGTAAATGAAAAAACTTTTTCCAACAATGAAGTAAAGGCATCCTGAACAAGATTGAAGGCATCTTCCTCCGGAACATATTGCCTGGCAAAATAAACAAGTCTGGGATAAAAGAGACGAAATGCAACTTCAAAAGCTGCCCCATTCTTTCTATTTAAAAGTTCTATTACATCATCGGAAAGTACTTTCATAATTAATAAACAATTATAACAATTAATTTAATCTAAAAAAAAAGGTTAATTGAACTAGACATTTAACAAATAAGTTCTTTGTAGGTAATCTGATAAATCAGTATAGAATTAAAAAGAAATATCTTTATGTTATTTTAAATAATATAAAGATACTTCTTTTTTAATTTTTATTACAAGCAGATTAATTAGAATTAGAAATTTAATACAAAGGAGAAAAAATACCGGGGGAAACCAATGTCACCAAATACATCTGTTTGCCTTCTATGACAGTTTAAATATAACTTCATTATTTAGCGAGCAACTCACATTCTGCTAAAGGCATATTTTAATACCTGACAATAAGTTTAATTAATCACCAGATTTTGTTTTGGGTATTTAAAATACTGTTTCTTTTCAGAAAGAAACATTCCTGACATAACAGTCAGAGGGCCTAATCTCCCAAGAAACATAAGTACCATAATAATACTTTGTCCACCATGACTTAAAGCAGAAGTATCAACTATTGACAATCCTACAGTTCCAAAAGCCGAAAAAGTTTCGAAAAGCAAATTAACAGGATCTTTACCCTTATCAGTTATAAGAAGAAAAAAATAACTTATAGAAATAAATACAAACGAAAGGATAATAACCACCATAACACGAACAAGAGTTTCCCTTCCTATTTCCCTATTACCAATTTGTAAAGAAGAACGTCCGCGGATAAAAGAAATACAAGTCTTTATTGCAAGAAAAAATGTAGTGGTTTTAACTCCTCCGCCTGTAGATCCCGGAGAAGCTCCTACCCACATCAAAAACATCATAAAAAATACAGTAGGAGTGGTCCATTTAGACATGTCAACTATATTAAATCCAGCTGTTCTAGCAGATACACTTCCAAAAAAAGAAATAACCCATTGTTTAAAAACAGGAATTCCCTGAAGACTATTGTTTTCTTCAAGGAAAAAATAAACAACAGTCCCCGATACCAGCAATATGGTAGTAGAATATAGTACAATACGATAATTAATATTATTACTCAAAGGATGCCAGCGTAATTTTTCCCGTTTCAACCCTGGTAGCAAACCGGCAAAACCATTTCTTATAGTTTTAAGCAAAATCAAAATAACAGGAAATCCCAGCCCCCCGAAAATTATCAGCATTCCAATTGTTATAATAAACAAATTGTTTCCCTGAATAAAAGAAGCTGTCATTCCCCCCTCAACAGTTGAAAATCCAGCATTACAAAAAGCAGAAATAGAATGGAACACCGAAAACAATATTTTGTTTCCGTAGAAATCATTTCCCAGACTAAAATATATAAAACAGGCACCAATAAATTCTATTAAAAAAGTAATCAGTATAATCTGCATCAGAATTTTAAACAAACTATCAAGAGCATCAGAAGAAACCATTTCTTTTATAAGCAACCTGTCTTTAAATGTAGCACTGCCTGTAAAAACATATCCAAAAAAACCGGTAAAAGTCATAATCCCAAGTCCTCCAATTTGTATTAGACATATTATTATAAGCCTCCCTAATTCTGTAAAAGACTGACTAACATCAACAACCGTCAGTCCTGTCACACATACAGCACTAACAGAAGTAAATAATGACTGAAAATAAGATAATGGCTGTGATTGAGCTTTCGGAAGCATAAGCAATCCTGAACCAAGAAAAATCATAAACAAAAAACTCAGCACAATAAGAACTGCAGGATCAACCTTTATAGAACTAATTTTCTGAAAGACAAAAGAGAGTTTTGTAATAATCAAAAACAGAATAGCAACATTTATAACAACAAAATTAAACACATCACCAAACAATCCAAGATAAAGAGTGCCTCTGTCAAAATTATACAAAACAACAGTCAGAAAAGCCATAAAAATAAAACCGTCAATAATCCACTGCTTTTTCTTCCTTTTCCTCAGAACCAAAATTTCAGACAAATAATTTGTATAAAATAAAAGATACAGTATTATCTGTGCATAATAATTAATTTCTTTAGAAATCTGTTCATTCTGAAATCCAAAATGACTTATAAACAAAAACACATAAAAAAAAGATATTACAGTAAATATTATAGTCATTAAAACAGAAAGATATCTGCCAATAACTTTAAAATTATCCTGCAATAAAAAATATTGTTTGAAAAATTTTTCCTTAATTCTGTAAAAATTCACATCAATAAATATTAATTTTCGTAATAGGTTGTATGCAAACCCTTAATCTTATGCTTTTGATCTGATTTTTAGTTTTTGTCCAGGTTTTATATCTTCATCTTCCATCTGATTTAGTTGCATGATATCATGATTCGATATTCCCGGAAATTGTCTTGCTATAGACCACAAATTATCCCCACGTCTTACTGTATAATACAAGTAATCAGAATTATTCTGATTATTATCCACCGTCACAGAAGAATCCTCCGAGATTTCCGGTTCTTTTGACGAAGAAGCCTTTAAATTCGCATAAACTTCCTTTTTTGACGATGGAACAAAGATTGCAAGCTTCTGTCCTTCACGAATAAGACTCCTGTGTATATTATTCCAATAACGCAAATCGTTAATACGTACATGATATCTCTCTGCAATCTGCCCAAGATTATCTCCGCGTCTTATTTTATACAATATTCTTGTTTTCCCTTTTACCGAAGTCGTAGAATAATGTGTATACCGTCCCTGAGGAATCTTTATTTCATTATTTGGAAAAAGTTTTTCTCTGTTATAAGCATATACCTCTCCCTCCCTATCAATATAATCTTCAATTTTATCAATAGGAAGACACAACGGATAACCTTTATCTTCATGGGCAGGAATAATTTTCAAACGATACTGAGGATTTAAAGAAAATAATTCATCTTCCGGAATATTCAGAATTTTAGAAATCTGGTTAAAATGAAGATAATTATGTATCATCACAGTATCAGTCACCAAAGGGAAATCGGGATAATGTGGTTTTAATCCATATTCTTTATAATAATTCATCACATAAGCAACTGCAATAAAAGCAGGCACATATCCTCTGGTTTCACGGGGAAGCCTATAATATATTTTCCAGTAATCATGAGTTCCTCCGCAACGGCGAATTGCTTTATTTACATTACCCGGTCCACAATTATATGCAGCTATTACCAAATGCCAGTCGTTATATATTTTATAGAGATCACTTAAATATTTCGCAGCTGCTTCTGTAGCTTTTACAGGATCACATCTTTCATCAACAAAAGTTCCTATATCCAATTTATACATTTTCCCTGTACCATACATAAATTGCCATAATCCAACAGCATTTGCCCTGGATCTTACAGCCGGATTTAAAGCCGACTCAATAATAGTCATATACTCTAATTCATGAGGAAGATTATATTTATCAAGTATTTCCTCTATCAATGGGAAATAGTATGAAGATAAACCAATGACAGACTCAGTAAATGTTTTCCGTTTATTAAGATAAAGCTGTATGAAATTCTTTACTGTCTTATTATAAGAAAGATCAACATAAGAATCTATTGATTGCAATTGTTCTACGTATACAGAATCCGGGAAAGTAGAGAATAAAGATTTTGCTTCTTTCTCTTTTCCTGATAAGACAAATGAATGTTTAAAATACCAGGAATTCAACATACTGTCAATATGGTCAGAAAATAATGCATTTAAATTTTCATCAGGATAACAAAATTTAATTTTACATGTATTTAAAGAATCATCTAAAGAGACCACCTCTATCTTTCTTATACGATTTAGTGAATCTTTTTTAAAATCTTTTGCACCTGCCCATTCTGAAAAGCAAAAAAGCAAAATTACAATTAATTGTATCTTCCTCATAATATGGTTTTTATAACCCCTCCCAGAACACAGTATATCTATTAAAAACATAACATATAAAACTGTTTCCTGTACAAACAAACGCCTGAGCAAATAGGAAGGTATTTTTTAATATTTTTATTTGTTATCTATTTTTAATCTAAAATTTTAATACACACTGAAACCCAAGCATCTTCCTGTTCATACACAAAGAGGATTGCGGAGCCCAATTTATTGTTAAATCCTCACCTATATCAAAATTAAAAAAATTGGCATCCACAGATGCATCTAGAATATTCGCAGCATACAAAGCAATTGTTCCTATAATACAGAGATTCCTGTATCTCAGCGAAGATTCCTTGGCCGTACTTAAACGGCTGGTAAACTGCTCAACCTCACTAGCATTTGTAAAATCCCATGATCCTTCTATATCCAAATCTTCATATGATGTAGTTGTAGGATCACTGTCAATGATATCTGAATAAGCAGTTTTATATTTCTGGTAATAGTTATTATTCATATTAATACTATAAATAAGTGCTACAAAACCACCATATATAAGAGGCAATTTCCAGTATTTTTCATTGTATATCTGCCCCAGTCCAGGGAAAACAGCTGAATAAATAGTAGCTTTTCGAGGAGAATGTTCCAATTTCTGTTCAATTACAACAATAGTATCTGCCTTTATATTATTCTGATCCGGCATTCTATGTTCCGGTGTATTCTCTTTCTGTGAAAATCCTGTCTGAATAAAAAAACAGAAAAAAACAGAAAAAATTATATGTTTACGATTCAAAGTTTCACTTTTTAGTATTCACTACTAATTTTTCTCTGACTCTAAAGCACGGAGAATTTTTTCCATATCTTCTTTGTTCTGGAAGGGAATTGTAACTTTACCTTTACCTTTTTTATTTAAGGAAAAATCTATTTTAGTTTTATAACAGCTATTTAACTGTTCGATCTGCCCCTCATATTTTTCGGGATATTTTTCTTTTATACTATTTTCCTTACTATTTTCTCCTTTTATTTTGTTTTCATTCCACAACCTTGCCAGTTCTTCTACTTTTCTAACTGACAAACCATATTTCAGGATTCTGTTATAGACGACAAGCTGATCTTCAGCATTTAACATAGTTATCAGTGCGCGGGCATGTCCCATAGAAATTCTTTTCTCAATTATTCCTTTTTGAATTTCGGCAGGAAGTTTCAGCAATCTCAAATAATTAGATATTGTAGAACGCTTTTTCCCTACACGCTCGCTAAGTAATTCTTGTGTAAGCTCACATTCATCCATCAATTGCTGATAAGAGAGAGCCACTTCTATGGCATCCAAATCTTCTCTTTGTATGTTTTCTACCAAAGCCATTTCCAGCATCCCGTCATCTTCGGCCAATCTTATATATGCAGGAATTGTTTTCAATCCTGCCATTTTAGATGCCCTGCAACGACGTTCTCCTGCAATAATTTGGTATTTATTCGGACCTTTTTCCCTCAATGTTACAGGCTGAATTAAACCCAGCTTTTTGATAGAAACAGATAGCTCAGACAATGCTGTTTCATCAAATTTTGATCGTGGTTGAAAAGGATTGGCC
>Ga0172378_10005897_pt1 | contig 11443 bp, 8 predicted proteins | sample GrowelOW332metaG_FD_119755 | JGI IMG/M metagenome (GOLD analysis project Ga0172378, IMG submission 119755) | Groundwater microbial communities from an aquifer near a municipal landfill in Southern Ontario, Canada - Pumphouse #3_1 metaG | ecosystem: Environmental > Aquatic > Deep subsurface >... | reverse complement strand
ATGATTCTTTCCTTTGTATTGACTGAGTAATGTTTCAACAGCATCTGGCGAAAGGCGAACGTCCGCATCTATGAAAAGAAGTAGTTCACCAGTAGCTTTTTCAGCGCCTTGCTGACAAGCCCAGGTCTTTCCTTTCCAGTCTCCTGGCAAGGGTTTACTCTTAAGTTCTGGTATGTTGAAGGATTTAATTACCTTGCTGGTGTTGTCCTCTGAATGATCGTTGACACAAATGATTTCATGAACGGCAAGAGTTTGTTTTTTTAAATCCGCTAATAGATTTGGTAGATTGAATTCCTCATTTCTAGCAGGAATTATGATGGAAATCGTCTTCTTGCTTACACCAGCACCTTTTTTTAAGGTGGGGAACGTAAAAAATAGGAATATTCCTACAATGATTCCTGAAAAAATTAGGATGGCGTTTACCACAATAATTCACCTCGTTTTAGTCTTTTTATCATGTTATAATTATATCATAAGACAAGAAAACTATTAAATTATAAATTTATTTTGAACGATTCTTAAAAAGGTAAGGAATTTTTTATGAAAAATATTGTGATAGTTGGAGCTGGCATCGCTGGGCTTACAGCGGCTGCTTATTTGAGTCAAAAACACAAGGTAACACTGCTGGAAAAGAGCGATGACTTAGGAGGTTTAATCGGAAGTTTTTCTCGTGATGGAATAGTTTTTGACAAGGGAATTAGAGCGGTGGAAAATTCTGGAACTATCATTCCTATGCTTAAAGACTTGGGAATAGATTTAACATGGAAAAAGAGCGAAGTTTCCATAGGTTATGAGAAGAACTTCGCTACGCTCTCTGGAAAAGATGCTATTCAAAAATATCAGCAATTGTTATATAAGCAGTTTCCTGATGAAAAAGTAGCTGTAGATCTAATAGTAAAAAGAATTAATAAAATCACAAAGTACATGCAAGTATTATACGGAATTGACAACCCCATGTTTCTCGATCCTAAAAAGGAGTACAAGTATTTTTTGAAGACAATAATTCCTTGGATGTTTAAATATTCAGTGACAGTAAAAAAAATAGACAAGTTAAAAATGCCTTTAAACACTTATCTTTCCACTATAACAACAAACAGAGAACTCACGGATATGATAAGTCAAAAATTCTTTGATTCAACTCCTACCTTCTTCGGATTAAGCTACTTTTCAATGCTTAACGACTACTATTACCCCGTTGGAGGGATGAGAAGTTTAGTTAAAGGATTGGAAGAATATATACTAGAGCACGACGGAAAAATATTAGTGAATCACGAAGTGACTTCAGTGGACGCGGATAAACATATTGTTTGCGTTGGTGCGAAGGAGTTTTCTTATGACAAAGCAGTCTGGGCCGGTGATTTAAAAACTATGTATAAATGTATAGCGAGTCCACTAACTAAAAAAGCAATGAAAAAGAAAAAGGAAGTTGAAAAGTGCAAAGGGAACAATTCCTTGTTTATCATGTATATATCAACAAATTTACACGCGGATTATTTCGAAGGTAAATGCAGTCCCCACTGCTTTTACACGCCTAATACCAGCGGTCTTCATTCTTTGTCTATAAAGCGAAGCGAGATTGTCGAACATTTAAAATCTTTGCAAAAAAATGAACAAGAAATAGCTTTATACAAGTGGCTTAAAGAATTCATAAGTAAACAAACGTTCGAAATAAGCGTACCAGTTTTGCAGGATGCCGCATTGGCGCCTGCTGGTAAATCTGGAATTATTGTCAGTTTCTTATTCGATTATTCTCTGATGAAATATATAAAGGAATTAGGAATATACGACGAGTGTAAAATTTGGATGCAAAATGAAACAGTCGAACTTTTGGATGAATCATATTTTACAGGGCTCAAAGAAAGTGTAATCGATATCACTTCATCTACTCCGTTGACTATTGAAAGAAAATTCAACAACAGCGAGGGCTCTACAACCGGGTGGTCTTTCTCACAGGATATGCCTGTAGAGACCAAATTGTGGAAGATAGCTAAGTCGATTAAGACTCCTTTTAAAGATATATATCAGGCTAGTCACTGGTCTTTTTCTCCTTCCGGAGTTCCGACCTCAATAATCAATGCTAAGATAGTTGCTAACAAAATTAAATAAGCCTATTCAAGTTCAAACGCACCAGTATACAACTGGTAATACATGCCTTTTTGCTTGATTAAATCATCGTGATCACCACGCTCGATAATTCTACCGTCGTCCATGACTATAATGGCGTTGGAGTTTTTAATTGTAGAAAGTCGGTGCGCGATTACAAATACGGTACGACCTTTCATAAGGTTATCCATACCTGCTTGTACGAGCGCTTCTGTGTGCGTATCGATTGAAGATGTCGCTTCATCTAATATCATTGCAGGAGTATTTGCTACGGCGGCGCGAGCGATAGAAATAAGTTGGCGCTGTCCTTGAGAAAGGGAAGAAGCATTACCTTTGAGAATAGTTTGATATCCTTGAGGAAGGCGAGATATAAACTCGTCGGCGTTTGCGAGTTTCGCCGCTTGCACGCACTCTTCATCGGTTGCATCCAATCTTCCGTAACGGATGTTTTCCATCACGGTACCGGTATATAAGTTGATATCTTGAAGGACGATACCTAGGGATTTTCTCAAATCAGGTTTTCTGATTTTGTTGATATTAATCCCGTCGTATCTGATCTTTCCGGAATCTATATCGTAGAACCTATTTATTAAGTTTGTGATCGTAGTTTTACCGGCGCCAGTAGCGCCAACAAGCGCAATTTTTTGTCCGGGCTTAGCGTAGAAACTGACATTGTGTAAAATCTGCTTATTAGGCGTGTATGAGAAGTTGACGTTTTCCAGGGAAACCGCTCCCTTGAGTTCGACGTAAGTTACTGAGTTATCCGCTTTGTGCAAATGCCTCCAAGCCCAGTGATTAGTCTGTTTTTCGGATTCGGTAAAGTTGCCGTTTTTATCTTTTATTACGTTAACTAAAGTAACGTAGCCATCATCGTGTTCAGGCTCTTCATCCATAAGGTTGAATATTCGTCTTGCACCAGCTATACCCATGTTGATCAACCCTATCTGTTCAGAAGTTTGGCCGACATTTTGAGCGATTGTTCGCGTGCTTGTTAAGAACGACACGATTATACCTATAGTCAGCGGTGCATATCCGCTGAAAGTGAGGTTTGGTTCGCCTAAAAATATAAAAGTAGCACCTACAATTGCAATCACTACATAAAGGATGTTACCAAGGTTACCTATAATAGGGAAAAGGATATTTGAGTACGTGTAAGCTTTGCGACTAGTTCCGAATAACTTATTGTTGAATATATCAAAAGTTTTTTCACCTTCTTCTTCGTGATTGAAAACTTTTACTACTCTTTGACCGTTTATGACCTCTTCAACAAAGCCTTCTTCCGCAGCTAAATCTTCCTGCTGCTTAACCATGTATTTAGCTGAGGCTGCGCCTACAATTCTCGCTGTAAGCAGCATGAGCACAATAAATAATACAGCGATCAGCGAAAGCCATATAGAAAAGGTAAACATCATTATAAATAGCGCGATAAATGTGAATACAAATTGAACGACAGCAGGCATCGATTGACTTATCGTTTGTCGGATAGCATCCACGTCGTTGGTGTAAGTAGACATGATCTCTCCGTGAGGGTGTGTGTCGTAGTACTTTATGGGGAGTTGTTCCATCTTGACAAACATATCTTTTCTAAAGTGCATCAATGTACCTTGAGTGACGATAGCCATCAAACGGGTGTAGGTAAACGAGGCTATAACTCCAGCGCAATATACAAGGCCGATAAGGCCAACAAAACTTAGGATGCCAGTCCACACTGAATCTAAACCATTTGCGATGCCAGGTGTGATATAGCTGTCTATCAACACTTCCAGCAGCACTGAAGCTACGACAAAGCATACAGATACAATGAGTATGCAAAAGAAAACGACGAGCAAATATTTTAAGTAGTATTTGTTAACGTATTTCATCAACCTATTCAAGGTTTTAAAACTGGAAGACTTTTTAGAGTTAGTGCTCTTATTATTTCTTGCCATACTATTTGCTTCCTTTCGTTTGAGACGTATAAATTTCGTGGTATATACCATTTTTAAGAATCAGTGATTCGTGATTGCCATCTTCGATGATCTTTCCGGCATCCATAACTAAAATTCTATCCGCATCTTGAATTGAAGATACGCGCTGAGCGATGATGATTTTAGTTGTATCAGGTATATCGGAAGTCATACCAGCACGAATCTTAGAATCTGTTTTTGTATCTACCGCGGAAGTTGAATCGTCAAATATGATGATTTTAGGCTTTTTCAGCAGAGCTCTAGCGATGCAAAGCCTCTGCTTTTGCCCACCGGAAACATTTGTACCCCCGCGCTCTATGCGGTAGTTGTACTTTCCTGAAAGCTGTTGAATAAATTCGTCAGCTTGGGCTAATTTACAGACGTGTTCCACTTGTTCGTCCGTAGCTTCTTTATTTCCCCAGCGTATATTTTCATAAATTGAACCGGAGAACAATACATTCTTTTGTAAGACTACTGCAACGTTATCTCTCAAGAATTTTAAACTGTAATCTTTAACATTTATACCGCCGACTGAAACCGAACCCTCAGTTGTATCAAACAAGCGGGGAATCATTTGAATCATAGTGGTTTTAGCGGATCCGGTAGACCCGATAATTCCGATAGTTTCACCAGATTTAATCTGTAAGTTAATTCCTTCTAAATTGTATTCAGCGCTTTCTTTATTGTATTTAAAATTGACGTTTTCAAAAGAGATGGAGCCATCCTTCATTTCTGTCAGTCCATCTACATTGGGATCTAAGGTCGATTCAGTTTGCAGCACTTCCGCAATACGATGTGCGGACTCAGTAGAAAGAGATATCATTACTAAGACCTGAGAAAGCATAAATAGTGAACTCAATATTTGAATGGCATAAGTTATCAGAGAACTCAGTTGGGCTGAAGTCAATTCGCTTCCTCGGGACTGAATTATTAATCGGGAACCTAGAAGTGAAACCAAGAGAATGGCGATGTATACGGAGAAGTTCATAATTGGAGTATTTAAAGCGACTACTTTTTCCGCGTGGGTGAAGTTATCTCTAATAGCTTCAACATTCTTGTTGAATTTTTCCTGTTCGTGTTCTTCTCTCGCAAAAGATTTAGTCACGCGAATACCTTCGACATTTTCTTTAACGGAATTGTTTACGATGTCGTACTTCTTAAAGATCCTTCTAAATATAGGATCGACCTTTTTAAAGACAAAGAATAAACCGACTGATAAAAACGGGACGATGCACAGCATCAACACTGCCATTTTCCAGGAAATAATAAAGCTTCCAGCCAAAGCAAAAATCACCATCAGTGGGGCTCTAACTGCGATTCTTATTATCATAAAGTAAGCCATTTGCGTATTAGTAACATCCGTTGTCAGCCTTGTGACAAGGGAAGAGGTAGAAAATTTATTGATTTCGACGAATGAGAAATTTTGCACCTTGAAAAACAAGTCGTGCCTCAAATTTCTCGCGAAACCTGTGGAAGCTGTAGCGGCAGTAACGCCTCCTAGTATTCCAAAGAGCAAACTGCAAAGTGCCATAAGGACTAAGACTGTTCCATATACGTAGATGGGGGTCATGGTAGTGGTTCCCATAGTGTCGATCATAAGCGCCATAATCAGAGGAATTGAGGTCTCTATTATTACTTCTAGTCCTACAAATATCGGGGTGAGAATCGATTGTTTTTTATTGTCTCTTATTACTTTAGACAAAGTTGTTATCGTCTTATTCATGTATTTTCACCTTGTTTTCTCCCAGCAAAATCGAAGTTAATCTTACGTATTCTGTGGCGTCTTCTATGCTCAATCTTTTGAGAACTTCTTTTGTTACTTTATAGACGTTCTCACTCGATTCTTTAACGTATTTTTCACCCGCATTTGTAATGTTCACAATTACGTGACGAGCGTCAGTAGTATCTTTGTGTCTAGTTATATATTCTTTGGTTTCTAAGCATTTTAAAGCTATAGCGGTGCGCCCGGTCGTTATGCTGACTTTGTCAGATAATTCCCCTGGAGAAACACCATCTTGTACTTTGCTCAAATACAGCAGTATACCCATTTCACCGTGAGAAACATTTTGAGAATGTTTAAAGAGTTTAGGCTTTAAAAACATATTAGCCATCATTGTATTTGTCAATTCGTCATAATTCATAAATAAAATACCTTTCACCGAAAGATAATAGCACATTAAATAATAAATTCAATGGAAATTCAGCAAAAAAGTTAAAACCTAATAGGAAAGAGAACTAGCGTTATATCGACGTTCTAAATTTTAGAGAGGGACGCGCGCAGTATTTCTGCAATCGCGAAAATACTTTCCTAGTTTCGAGTTATTTTCTCACCTTGTGAAACGCCAAAAATGCGATAGCAAAAAAATGAATGCTTACTATAAGATAATAATCAATATATAATATTAGTAAGATACAACTATTTAGGAGGTGAACGGACACATGGGTCACAAACTAAAAAAAGACCAAATTATTAATCTAGAATGCGAGCAAGTGGTTGCCACAAGAGCTAAAACAACTTTTAAATGGGGGCATATTCTCATTCTAATTCTTATCGTTCTTATTTTAGATGGATTCTTATTAGAAGAATTGATAGATAGGAATTTGGTTTTACACGATGCACTTGTACTTTGGGCATATATTCAAATTCCGTTAGCCTTAACAATGATTCTGGTGATAGGTCACTTTTATCGCAAAGTTTTGTGGAATAACAACAATATAGGTATTCATCCAATCGTTTTGGTCAAAGACGATTGCATTCTTGTGAGAAATAACAACAAAGGAATGCTGTACAAATTGGAAAAAATTACGGATATAGCGTTTGTAGAAAGCGGAGAAATCGACAAATCCGATAAGGCAAAAAAAAGCAGCGGAAAAGTTACTTTTGAATATGAAAATAAAAAGATATGCATAGGGAATATATACGATCCTCAAAGGGCAACGAGAGTATTGCAGGATCTGATAGAAAAATTGAAAATTAACAATAATATCAACAGACCTATTTATTAGTGGATATTTTCACTTCGAAGTTTTTCAGTAAATACTCCATTGTTTTAATGGTGTACATACCCAATTGATCAAGCGACATGGACAGGCGATGATTGAAGTAGTCCATATAAAGTCCAGTTATACCATTAGCTAAGAAGTACATCGTGTAAAGCGTATCTTCATTCGCATTATTTTTATTGAAAAAACGCGATTCCATTTCTTTGTAAAGTCGACGTTTCATATTTTCAAGCTTATATGTGGGAACGTAACAAACGATTTCTTCAAATTCTTTTTCGTATTTTTTTAAATAGCTTGTTAAGGTTAAGACAAAAGCCGAGATAGAGTTGTCGTGTTCTTCAAATTCATCGAACGATTTTGACAATTGAGAAATCAAGACGTTTTCAATGTTTGTTACAACTTCAGAAATATTTGAATAGTGATTGTAAAATGTTCCTCTATTTAGACCGGCTTCTTTAACTATATCTGTCACCGAAATTAAAGAGATATCTTTCTTTCTTTTTAGCAGGGTAATCAAGGCTTCCTGTATTAATTTTTTTGTTCTTTTTGAATTGCGATATTCCATATTATTTAACTTCCTTTACATTTATTTTAATAGAAATCATTTTAGCATTATGTACAAAAATGGTCAAGTGGTTAAAAGTATAATATAAAATTAATGGATATATGCTTTAAAATGCGATAAAACTTGATGTATTAATCTAAACATAGACATATATACAACATGTGTCTAAAAGTAAACATAAGTTGTTAAAATGATTATCACAAAATAAATAAAGTGGGTAGAATGTAATTTGTACCGCTTAAAAGGTGGTGCTAGAAATGGATAAGGGGGATACAAAATGGACGAAATTATTGAAGTGGATCACCTCACAAAAGACTACGGTTCAAACCGCGGTGTTTTCGATGTAACATTTCACGTGTCCAAAGGGGAAGCTTTTGGATTTCTTGGACCTAACGGTGCAGGTAAATCGACTACTATTCGCCACATATTAGGTTTTTCAAAACCCGATTCAGGCGAAACAAAAGTGTTTGGAAAAGAAATGTTTAAATACCACGATCAGGTTTTATCTAGAGTTGGCTATATTCCGGGTGAAATCGCGCTGCCAAGAGGGTTAACCGGTTGGCAATTCATACGGATGATGCAGGACATGCAGCATATTCACAACGATGAAATGCTTCAGAGAATGCTTAAAATGTTTAAACTTGAAGATGACGTTTTATGTGGGAATACAAAGAGAATGAGTTTGGGAGTGAAGCGTAAATTAGCTGTAGTTGTAGCGTTTATGTCGGACCCGGAAGTGCTGATTCTCGACGAACCTACTTCTGGACTAGATCCTGTAATGCAGGAAGTATTTATTGATTTTATTAAAGAAGAAAAAAAGAGAGGTCGGACTATATTGTTATCAAGTCACATATTCAGCGAGGTTGACGCTACTTGCGATAGAATTTCTATCATCAAGGATGGTCATTTGGTCTCTGAATTTGTTGCGGATGATTTGAGGCATGCCTCAATCAAATGCTTTAAAGTCTGCTTTAAGAACGACAGCGACTACGAGAAGATGCTGGGCGATATAAAGCAATCAAAGTATATAAAGTTAATTAAGACAAAAGAAGAAAATAATGCGATATATCTTTCTTGCGACGATAAGGATATAAATGAACTCGTAACTGAATTGTCCGAATACGACATTACGGAATTCGACAATAAGAAAGAGACTTTACAGGACTATTTTATGAAGTTTTATAAGGAAGATAGCGATTTTGGAGGTGCTTTGTAATATGGAAATAATTAAGTTGGAACACCTCACTAAGGATTACGGCAATAATCGCGGTGTCTTTGATGAAAATATTGAGATTAAAAAAGGTGAGATGATAGGGTTTGTTGGAACAAATGGTTCTGGTAAAACTACCACTATACGCAATTTGATGGGATTTATTCGTCCGACTTCGGGAAAGTGTTATGTTAACGGTCTTGAAACTTGGAAGAACGCTTCTGAAATAAGTAAGTTTATCGGTTACGTGCCAGGAGAGATAGCTTTTCCTGATTTAAAAACAGGAACGGATTTTTTAAGAGGGCAAGCTGAGTTTTTAAAGCTTAAGGATATGAGTTACGCTAACGAACTAATCGAGAGGCTTCAATTAGATCCGAGCGCTAATTTAAAGAGAATGTCCAAAGGGATGAAACAAAAGACAGCCTTAGTTGCTGCGCTTATGAACGATCCAGAAATTATAATTTTGGATGAACCTACTACAGGTTTAGATCCGCTGATGCGCGTTGTATTTATCGATATAATCAAAGAACAGCACAAAAAAGGTAAAACGATACTGATGAGCTCTCACATGTTTGAAGAAGTTCAAGAGACTTGCGATCGCGTGGCGCTCATCAGCGATGGTCACATTGTGGACGTCGTAGATATAGATGAGATCAAACACAGACCTTCGAGGGATTTTAAGATTGAATTTGTAACGGAAGAGGATTATCAAAAGTTTCTTACAAAAGGATTCAATATAATCCGCAAACAAGACAAATACAATCAGGTTACTTTGAACATACCTAAGTTAGATATAAGCAAACTGTTCAAGGTGCTTAAGGAATACGATGTTAAGTATATATCAGAAGTAAAATACACTTTGGAAAAACATTTTAAGAATGCGATTCAAAGCGAAAAGAAATAGGAGGAGTGATATATTATGTTTTCAAAAGCTTTATTTAAACAATCATGCAAAGCTAACGGTCTTATGTGGGGAATTATCACATTTGCAATCTGCTTTATGCTGGCTTGTGTTATGTGCATATCCGGCTCTGGCAATGTCGGAGAAGTTGCAGTTGGTGTCGAGGATACTATTATCGAAGACGAAATAGATGCTCAAATCAATAAGAGAGCGCTCAGTTACTACGGGAACACGACGGATGGATTAGAACAATTCGACACGTATTATTTAGATAACTTTAATGCGGATAACGTCACTGTTAGTTCGTATTCGACAGAAGTTGATGGTTGGTTAGTTTCTCAACCGCAATCTAGCGATTTCGCTACTACTGAGGACTATTTAGTGGCTTTAGATAATTGGAAAAATAGTTTTCCCGAACCTGAGGAACTGGTAGAACAGGCTTATGCTTTAAGTATCTCTACTTGGTTGGAAAATGTTCCCTCAGTCAGCGAGTATAGCACTGCCGAGGAATATCAAACTGCTATGGTTAGTTGGAACAATGAAAAGCCCAGTATATATTCGGCATCTGGTGCCAGTGCGTACAAAGAGGCTGCCGATCAATTGACCGAATATATATACGTTAAGGCCGAGTCTATTAATCCTTTATATACTCAAGATTCAAACGAAGCTCAAGAGATGTTGGGAAGCGTTATGTTTTCTTTAAATCCTCAAAATGTTTTCGATTCAGCCTACACTGATTGTTCGGAAGCGATTCCTGCAGATTACGACATTCAAAATATCGTACTAAATGATATGCAGGGAAATGGTGAAGGATATATTTCTTCCGATGAAAGAGTTGAATATCGTCAAACAAGAGCTTCAAACTCTTCAGCTATATTTATCGGTTACAATATGACTAAAGAAGAAAATGTGAATCTGTTGTTAGAAGCTTTATCTTCCTACGGCGTTACTGAAGAAAAGTACGCAACATTCAATTATACATATTCAAATATCAACCATATGGCCAGCACGAAAATAATTGCATATCAGGCTCAATTAGATTACGAAATCTCCTGCATCAGCGAGAGTTACGCCAATGGAGAATACGAAAATGAAGCTGCCTATCAACAGGCTATAATTGATAAATCTAACGAGCTATCTGCTGAACTAACTGACAGTTTGCTCACTTCGCTTCCTACCGACGTATCCGACGCTTTAGAAGAAGTCGGAAAGATGGATTTATACAGCATCATTGTTGGATCAATTTACTTCAAAATGGCTGGATTACTACTTCCGTTTATCTACATAATTATGGCTTCTAACAATCTTATTGCTGGCCAAGTGGATTCAGGTTCAATGGCTTACGTTCTTTCAACCTCAACAAAGAGAAGTAAGGTGGTTAGAACTCAAGGGCTTTATTTGATACTGTCGCTCATAGCGATGGTGCTTTGTACGACAATCACGAGCATAATATGTTTGAATGTCGTTACTGTACCTCTCTCGCATTTAACTGTATCTAAATTGGTTCTAATCAATTTAGGCTCGCTGTTTGTTATGTTTGCAGTATCGGGAATAAACTTCTTAACTTCTTGCTGGTTTGATAGAAGCAAGAAGTCTATGAGTATCGGTGGCGGAGTAACTATGTTCTTCTTAGTTGCGACTATGCTCGGTCTATTCGGTTCGAAGGTTATTCCTTCTATCGTTAGATTTGACGCGTTAAATTACTTTAACTACCT
>Ga0172378_10005896_pt1 | contig 11443 bp, 9 predicted proteins | sample GrowelOW332metaG_FD_119755 | JGI IMG/M metagenome (GOLD analysis project Ga0172378, IMG submission 119755) | Groundwater microbial communities from an aquifer near a municipal landfill in Southern Ontario, Canada - Pumphouse #3_1 metaG | ecosystem: Environmental > Aquatic > Deep subsurface >... | reverse complement strand
GATGAATATCTTTCCGGAAATGTCAGAGAAAAGCTTGCAGTTGCAAAAAGCTCAGCAGAGCTTGATACAGAGTTTTCTATCAATGTTGATGCACTTGAAAAGGTGCAGCCGAAAGATTTAACCGCAAGCGAAATTACGGTAAAACTCGGCTCTACTTGGGTGCCGCCCGAATATGTACGGGACTTTGTATTTGAACTTTTAGAGCCAAATTATTATGCCAAAAGCCGTGTTGATGTTAAATACTCAAATCTTACAGGCGATTGGTATGTAGTTGAAAAATCTGCTGACAGAGGTGTTAAAGCAACTAATACTTACGGTACAAAGCGTATAAATGCTTACAAGATTATTGAAGAAAGCCTAAATCAAAAGGACGTCCGCATATTTGATTATGTAGAAAATGAAAAAGGTAACAAGGTTGCAGTATTAAACCGTAAGGAAACCACCATTGCACAGCAAAAGCAAGACGCAATAAAACAGGCTTTTAACGATTGGATATGGAGAAATCCCGAACGCAGAGAAGAACTCACAAAGCTGTATAACAAGAAGTTTAATTCCGTTCGCCCCCGTGAGTATGACGGCAGTCATATTACCTTTAACGGTATCAATCCCGAAATAGCCTTGCGTAAGCACCAAAAGGACGCAGTTGCAAGGGTTATGTACGGCGGAAATTCATTACTCGGACACGTCGTAGGAGCAGGAAAAACGTGGACGATGGTTGCAGCTAGCATGGAAATGAAACGGTTGGGACTTTGCAATAAATCACTCTTTGTAGTACCTAATCACCTTACAGAGCAGTGGGCAAGCGAATTTTTACAATTGTACCCTGCTGCAAATATTATGGTTGCAACAAAAAAAGATTTTGAGATGAAAAACCGTAAGAAATTTTGCGGCAGAATTGCAACTGGCGATTATGACGCAGTAATTATCGGGCATAGTCAGTTTGAAAAAATTCCGATGTCGGCAGAACGGCAAAGAGCCATTTTGGAAAAGCAGCTTGATGAAATACTTATGGGAATTGCACAGGCAAAATTCGATAAGGCAGAAAGATTTACCGTAAAGCAAATGGAGAAAACAAAGCGAGGTATTGAAGCGAGGCTTGCAAAATTAAACGACCAAGACCGTAAAGATGATGTTGTTACCTTTGAAGAATTGGGCGTTGACAGGCTATTTGTAGATGAGAGTCACGGCTTTAAAAATCTCTTTTTGTACACCAAAATGCGTAATGTAGGCGGTATCGCCCAGACCGAAGCGCAGAAATCGTCAGATTTGTTTATGAAATCACAGTATATTGACGAAATAACGGGCGGTAAAGGTATGATTTTTGCAACAGGAACTCCAATTTCTAACAGTATAGTCGAAATGTACACGGTACAGCGATATTTGCAATACGGAACTCTTGTAAAAAACGATTTACAGCATTTTGATAGCTGGGCATCTACCTTTGGTGAAACCGTAACGGCGATTGAGCTTGCACCCGAAGGCACGGGCTACAGAGCAAAAACAAGGTTCGCAAAATTTTTCAACCTTCCTGAGCTTATGTCGATGTTCAAAGAGGTTGCGGATATTCAGACGGCGGATATGCTGAATTTGCCTGTACCAAAGGCAGAATTTCATACTGTCAGCGTTGAACCTACCGACTTGCAAAAGGAAATGGTATCAGATTTGGCAGACCGTGCTGAAAAGGTTAGGAATAAAGAGGTTGATCCATCAACGGACAATATGCTCACGATAACTAACGACGGCAGAAAATTAGCTCTCGACCAGCGTATGATGAATCCTCTATTGCCTGATGACGAGCATTCAAAGGTTTCGGTGTGTGCAAACAATGTCTATGATATTTGGCAGAAAACATCGGATATAAAAGCTGCACAATTAATTTTTTGTGACCTTTCCACACCTAAAACGGACGGCACATTTTCGGTTTACAACAGCATTAAAGAAAAACTGATTGCAAAAGGTATTCCCGAAAGTGATATTGCTTTTATTCACGACGCAGACAATGAAATTAAGAAAAAAGAACTGTTTGCAAAGGTGCGTAAGGGTGACATTCGTGTACTTCTCGGCTCAACCGCAAAAATGGGCGCAGGAACAAATGTGCAAAAATTATTGTATGCTTCACACGATTTGGACTGTCCGTGGCGTCCTGCCGATTTGGAGCAGCGAGCCGGAAGAATTATACGACAGGGCAATACAAATGAAGAAGTACATATTTATCGTTATGTAACCAAAGACACTTTTGATTCTTACAGCTGGCAGACCGTCGAGAATAAGCAGAAATTTATATCGCAGATTATGACATCAAAAAGCCCTGTCCGCAGCGCTGACGATATTGACGAAACGGCTCTTTCCTATGCTGAAATAAAGGCTCTTGCAACAGGCAATCCGCATATCAAAGAAAAAATGCAGCTTGACACAGAGGTCGCAAAATTAAAGCTGATTAAAGCAAGCTTTATGTCGCAGATTTACGAACTTGAGGACAAGGTTATAAAGCATTATCCGAATGAAGTTGCAAATCTGTCGGCACGAATTAAAGGCTTGGAAACGGATATTTCAGCTACGCAGCCAAAGCTTGAGGATAAATTCAACACTATGACGATTGACGGACTTGGGTATTTTGAGAAAGAAAAAGCCGGCAATGCGTTAATTGAGCGTTGTAAAAAGATGACCTCCGAGGAGACTGTTCTAATCGGTGACTACCGTGGCTTTAATATGGAGCTTTCGTTTGATACGATGAGCAAGGTATTCAATATTACTCTTAAAAATTCCTTATCGTATAAAATTGACCTCGGCACAGATGTTTTCGGTAACATTCAAAGGCTTGATAACGCCATTGATTCGCTTCCGACAAGAGTTGAAGCTGTTAAGGAAAAATTGGATGACACTAAAACACAGTTTGAAACAGCAAAGGTCGAAAGTCAGCGTAAATTTCCGCAGGAGGACGAGCTGACGGAAAAGCTGTCACGGCTTGCCGCAGTTGACGCACTTTTAAATATGGATAAAAAGGAGCGTGATGATGTTGATATAAGCGAGCCTGACGAGGAAATACCTCAAAAAAAGAAAAAATATGAAATGGAGAGATAAAAACTGCAAACCACTTGACAAACGGTCGGTATGGCGATATAATATTATATGAAAGGTTACGGTGATAGTATGGATTTACAAACATTGCTTAATCAGAAAGAAATAACAAAATATCATTTGTCAAAGGTTAGCGGAATACCTAAAACAACGATTATGGATATATGCTCAGGAGAAAGCTCCATTCAAAAATGTGCGGCAAAAACGGTACAAAGCTTGGCTAATGCTCTTGATTGCACTATGGAGGATATTATGGCGCTTTCAGACCGAAAAGAAGATAAATATGACGCAGATACAGGATTACCTATGAATAAAGAATATTTGGAGTGTGCCATTCCCGATTATTTGAAAAAAGCAATAGATAAGATGAAGTTGGGTTTAAAAAAAGCTGCTTCCGACAGTAATTATCTGCATCTTGATTGTGATTTTTGTGAGCTTCAGAGTGAAATAAATGTTGCAGAGGTTGGAAATGAAATAAGCAGCGAGCAAGCGTGGTATTTAAGAGAAAAATATTTGCAAATTGAAAGACCGGGTGATGTTATATGATTGATTTTACAAAGCTGCCTACAAAAAAGAAAATGTATGCCGGAGCAAACGGAAGTAAAATTTGCGTTATGTATGAAAACGAACAGTATATGTTAAAATTTCCTGCAAAGCCTACAAAGAATAAAGAACTGAGCTACAGCAACAGCTGTATATCGGAATATATCGGCTGCAAAATCTTTGAAAGCATAGGCATTCCTGTTCAGAAAACAATTTTGGGAACTTACACAACATCAAAAGGCGTTATAAAAGTTGTGGTAGGATGTAAGGATTTCGCAACGGACGGAAAAGTTTTGCAGGATTTTGCTTCATTAAAAAATCAGATTATTGATTCTGAAAGAAACGGATACGGTACAGAGCTTAATGATATTTTACAAACCTTTGAAGAACAAAAAGCCATAGCTCCACAGCTTCTCTCGGAAAGATTTTGGGATATGTTTATCGTTGACGCTCTTATCGGTAATTGGGATAGGCATAATGGAAATTGGGGTTTTTTATATGATGATAAAACAGATGAAATGACATTAGCGCCTGTTTTTGATTGCGGAAGCTGTCTTTTTCCGCAAGCTGATGAGGATATGATGAAAAAAATTATTGCTGACGATAAAGAAATAAACAGTCGTATTTTCGACACTCCTACTTCTGCTATAAAGCACAAGGACGCTCGAATAAACTACTATAAATTTATTTCATCGTTTGAAAACAAGGATTGCAGCTTAGCGCTTCGCCGTATCGGAAGTAAAATTGATATGGATATAATATCAAATATTATTGATAAAATGGAATCAATAACCGAACTGCAAAAACAGTTTTATAAAGTTATGCTTAAAGCAAGAAAAGAACGTATTATTGATTTTTCTCTTGAAAAATACAAAAAAAAGCAAAAAAGCAACGCACTTGAGCGTTAATAATTCAGACAAAAGCCTGTTGCAGATAAAAATGCAGCAGGCTTTTTCTATGCCCGAAAATATGAAACGGAGATGATTTTAATGGAAAACACTGAAAAGCTTATGACGCAGCTTTATGAAAAAGCTAAATCCGAACAAGACAAATTCGTAGAAGAACTAAAAAAATCCACACCCGAACAGATTATAGAACAGGCTTACGAGCTTGTAATGAGAGAAGATATTTTAATAACCTTTGAGGATAATACCTATCTTGAACCAAAAGAAATCAAGGCTCTCTTAAAAATTCCTGATGTTCTTTCAACTTGTTATAACCATTGGCTTGATTGTGACGAATTGCATATGGAGGGCTTGCGTGATACTATTTCAGATTTTGCCGGAGGTTATGCAAAGTCACTTGAAGCTAAACACAAGAAACATAATGAGCCGGAAAGATAACGGCTTGAGCAAGCCTGCCATATTGGTAGGCTTTTTCAATACAAAAAATTGTTAGAAAAGAGGTAATTGTAATGAAACAGAACAATTTGAAAAGGTACGCCGTTGAGGTTGTATCAAAAGAAACGAGAGTGTTTTTCGTGAATGCGGAATCGGCAGAGGAAGCGGTCGCATTGGTTGGTAACATAATCACGAAAACCGATATTCTGCCTGTCGGACAAAGCGATGATTGCGAAACCGAAATCGACATTACGGCGGAGGCACGTAACGTTTCCGCAGAGCCGCCCGTGAGTAGATTACAGGAGGTGGTGGCTTCGGGCAGCGGTAAAACAAGAGCGTGTAAGCCGTTTTCACCCGAACAACTATTTTCAATGCTTGCGGGAAAAAATTCACAGGAGGGAGATGAAAACAATGACGGTAGGTGATGTTATAAAAAGATGCAGAAAAATCAAGCGTATGACTATGAAAAATTTGGGGAGTGCTGTTGGCTTTACTGAAAAAAACGCTGATTCCAATATTGCAAATTATGAGGCTGACCACGCTTTGCCAAGCAAAACAATCAGGGAAAAATTAGCGTCTGTTCTCGGCATAAGTGAGTATGCCATATGCAGACCTTCGCTTGAAACCGAGCTTGAAATAATGCACACTCTTTTTAAACTTGACAGCGAACATAGCATTTATGTCGGAAGAAGTGACAATAGAATTTTCACATTTATAGAGCCGAGCAATGAGAAACTGAAAGAGATGTTTGACCGTTGGTATGAAAAACAATCCGAGCTTCGTCAAGGAAAAATCACACAGGACGAATACGATTTATGGAAGTACGGGTACAACGGATAGGAGAAAAGAACGCTGACAGGCGGGCTAATGTGAGAAAATACATTTATGTATTTTCGATTAACGACAAGCATAGCATTTTGACGGCAAAACACAGCTTGTTAGTGGCTTACGCCCCTAATACCCCGCCTGTCGGCAGATAGAAACGAGGTGATTTTTGTTGGAACAAAAAGTCAAATTATCATTGCGGCTCAATCAAAAGCAACATGAATATTTGAAAAAACAAGCCGCCATTTCCGGCTTAAAGCTTGAGCCGTATATTCGCAAGCTCATTATGAACAAGGAAATACTTCCACGCCCGCCTGATGAATATATTAAAATCCTCCGTGAGCTTTCCGCAATCGGAAACAATGTAAATCAGCTTGCACGCAGAGCAAACGGTATCGGCGTTATTGAGGTTTTAGAGGTGACAAAATTAAGAGAAGAATTAAACAGATTATGGCAGGAGGTGAAAAAATCATAATGGCTATTACAAAGGTTTTTGCAATCAGGCAAAATTTATGCCGCAGCGTTTCTTATGCTTCCAATGAAAAAAAGACAACGCTCGACGGAAAAATCGAATATGCCGTTGACCTTAAAAAGACGGAAAAAAGATTATTTCAATCCTGTCTTAATTGCAGCAGCATAGACACGGCGTATGAGGAAATGCAAAGAACAAAATCCCGTTGGTCAAAAGAGGACGATGTTTTAGGCTATCATTTTATACAATCCTTTAAGCCGGGTGAAACCACACCGGAGCAGGCACACGAAATCGGAATAGAATTTGCAAGGCGGTGTTTCGGTGACAGGTTCGAGGTTGTGATAGGTACGCACCTTAATACAGAAAATTTGCATAACCATATTGTTGTTAATTCCGTTTCTTTTGTTGACGGAAAAAAATATCATTCCTCACCCGAAAGCTACTATAACAAAATACGTGGCGAGTCGGATAATTTATGCAGAGAAAACGATTTGTCTGTTGTCATTCCGAAAGGACGAGGACTTCATTATGCCGAATGGAAAGCAATCAAGGAGGGCAAGCCTACTATCCGAGGACAGATGCGTGAGGAGCTTGACGAGATTATAAAATGCTCATATACAATGAAAGAATTTTGGAAACACCTTGATGAGCGTGGATATAAAATTCACCGCAAGGGCGAAAACATAAAGCATATTTCCATTATTGCACCTTACGCAAAACGCCCTGTCCGTCTTGACAGCTTGGGAGCAGATTACACCACAGAAGCAATTCAGCAGAGAATTATTACAACAAGAAACGGCATCAGAGTAGCAAGCCCTACCGAGCTTCCTAAAAAGCAATATAAGTTTAAGGGCAGCTTTAAGAATATGCCGAGAAAAAAACTCAAGGGTTTTAAGGCTTTATACTTCCATTACCTATATCTTTTTAAAAAAATACGCCGCAAGCAGACACCTCAAAGGGTGTCATTTTTTATGCGTGAGGAGCTTATAAAGCTTGACCGTTATCAGAAACAGTTTAAGTTTATTTTTAAAAATAATATTGAAACGGGCGAGGATTTATCGGCATATCAAAAATCAAAGGAGGACAAGGTTGATGATTTGATAATGCAGAGAAAAACACTTTACGCTGAAAGGACTGATGAAAATTGTGACGAAGTTAAGGAAAAAGCAGCAGAAATCAATAAGGAGCTTACCGCCTTGCGGTGTGACGTGCGAATGTGCAAGGCAATATTTAAGGACGCATATCGCATTTCCGAGAAAAAGCGGCAGGCTGAAGAACTACAAAAACAGGCAGATAAGGAGTTGAAAAAAGATGAATACAAACGGAGAAATCGCTGATTTGATGGTAAAGGAAGGCATACAGATTACCGAATCCACCGCAAAGCTGGTTGGACTCGGTGCTAAAAATCTTGCAGCCATTATCATTGCCTTAATCAACGAGGACACAAAGCTGCAAGGCAAAACCAATCTGAAACAGCTGTTAAAATCAGATAAGCCGCTTTGCATTATTCAGGTTAAGGAAAATGACTTGAAGAATTTTAATGCGGAAGCAAAAAAATACGGCGTTTTGTTTACGGCGGTTTCGGACAAAAACAGCAATACAGGCTTTTGCGATATTATCGCTAAACAGGAGGACGTGACAAAGCTCAATTACATTATGGAAAAGCTGGGCTATGCCGCACCCGAGGTTGATATTGAGACTGAAAAGGATGCTCCCGAAAAGGCGAAAAAGCCTATGGAGGAACAGTCAAAAAACCAACATCCCCGTGTGGAGAACAAAGAAAATCCGCAAGAGAACAAATCTTCAAAATACGGGGATATGGAAAAAACGGACAACGGTATTAACGGTAAGCCTTCTGTCAGAAAAAAGATTGAGGAGATTAAGCAGGAGCAGGCGAGGGCTAAAAAACCGCCAGAAAAACAGCAGACACAACAGCATACCCAATCGCAAAATAAGGGTAAGAAAAAGAAAAAATCAAAGCAGAAAGGCAGAGGTTAAAATATGACTGCCTATCCACGCTATCGTGAGCCGCCGTAAAATTTATGGCGGCTTTTCCTATTTCACAACAACAAAAATAAAATAATTTTTTGGAGGAATTTAAAAATGACTAAGAAAAAATTCAATCTGAAATCGGTTTTATCGCTGATACTTGCAATTTCAATGATACTTGGAACGCTTCCGGTAATGACAGCATTTGCGGCACAGTCGAATGAATATGTTGACCCGGTTGACAGATGGCTTGAAACCAATTCAAGGACAAACGAGCTTGATATGAACGCAACCATAACCTACGAAACACAGTATTGCCCTGTATGCAAAAAGTCAACTACTGTTATGACCTACCGTACTCCCGAATATACAAAATCCGGCGATACGGCGCTTAATCATAATGTGTTTTATTCCGATGGAATGAACTTTGACGGAACACAGCGAGGCAATACGGACAGTGGTACTCCGGGCATAAACGCTTACTACACCGGTTATCATTACACCAAGTCCGTGTGTCAGAACTGCGGAACAATCAACTCCGTTGACGGCGAGGGTGCGTATGATTTCAATAAAAATGTCTATGCTTTAAACTCCTGCGACCACGATTTCTTTATAGATTTTGACAATACAAGCTATGAGCCGTATAGTGCGAGCTATCATACTACCACTCTTAAAAAGGGCGAGTATTGTCAATTTTGTAAAGGCACATTTGCAAGAGCAACCGAAAAGCGTGAAGCACATAATTTTACAGAAACGGTTGACGCACAATTAGGCAATAACCGTTTTTATGTGTCGGAGGACTGCGGCGATTGCCATTATCATACAAGCGAATATGTAACCGCAAAATCCGTTGTATCCTCCTATTACGGAACAGTTGACGGGGACGCACATACATTAAAGGTTACAGATTTGTCAGACGGCGGTGTGAAAACAAGCATTCGCTACGGAACATCTGCGGATAGCTGCAACAGCACATCTGCTCCGAACTATACGAAAGCAGGATATTACAGCGTTTACTATAAAATTACATACAGCTATGCCGGGGAAAGTATGGTTGAAAACGGCGTCAGCTATGTTTGGCTTTTAGCGGACGCATCAAAGGACGAGGACAAAACCGCAACGGAAGCGCCTCACATTCACGATTACAGATATGTTGAAACCGTTGCTCCATCTTGCACTAACTTAGGCTTTGAGCGTTGGCAATGCGACGGCTGCGGAAATCTCGATAAGCGTAATTACACTCCTGCAACAGGACACAGCTATAAATCCGTAACAATCAGGGAGGCAAGCTGCAAGCAAGGCGGACTTATTCTTCACCTTTGCACAAAATGCGGAGATTTCTATGAAGAAACAACACCTGTAGGAAGTCACGATTATGAGGTTATAAACCATAACCCGACTTGCAGAAATGTAGGTTACAAAGAGCATATCTGTAAGGCTTGCGGTGATAATTTCATCACAGATATTACACCGCTTATCTCACATTCGTATGAAAAAATAACAAAACAGCCGACTTGCACGGACAAAGGCTACACAACATACATATGCACAATGTGCAATGAAAGCTATGTTTCGGATTACACGGAAGCCAAGGGACACGATTGGGACGAGGGACATAATGTTACTTCCTCCACTTGTGAAGCCGAAGGCGTGATCGAATATAACTGTAAGAATTGTAACGAAAAGCTTATTAAAGCGGAAGCCGCACACGGACATAATCCGGGAGCTGCCGCAACTTGTACAGAGCCGCAAGTATGCGAGGATTGCGGAACAGTTTTAGCATTACCGAAGGGACATACTTATGAAGCAACGGTAACAGCGCCTACCTGTACTGCTATGGGATATACCATATATAAATGTAAGGACTGTAGCGATGAATATACGGCAGATTTTACAGATAAAACAGAACATAATTATAATACAGAGGCAACTTTACCTACCTGTACATCAATGGGTTACACAACATACCATTGCTCAGATTGTGATGACACTTATGTTTCGGACTATACAGATAAGCTGCCTCATAAATATAAATCGGTTGTAACAAAGCCTACTTGCACGGCTATGGGCTTTACCACATACGCCTGTGAGGACTGCGGAGATTGTTATGTATCAGACTATACCGAAATGACCGAACACAACTATGCAAAACAGGTTGTTGAGCCGACCTGTACCGAACACGGATATTCAATATACAAGTGTCCCGACTGCGGCAAGGAATATATTGGTGACTATACGGACGTAAAACATCATCATTATACCGAAACCGTAACTGCTCCCACCTGTACGGAAATGGGTTACACAACCTTTGTATGTGACGATTGCGGCGATACCTACAAGGCAGATTATACAGACAAAGCAGCTCATAACTTCAATTCTGAAATTACAGAGCCGACTTGCACAGCAATGGGCTTTACTACATTTACTTGTGAAAACTGCAATTTCTCATATATGGCAGACTACAAGGATATGCTTGGACATACTCCTTCGGATTGGATAATTGATACTGCTGCAACGATTGAACACGGCGGAGAAAAGCATATCGAGTGCTTGACTTGTGGTGAAACATTGCAGAGTGCCAATATTGCACAGCTTATTGACAAAGATAATTCAGACGAGGACGGAAAATCACAGGTGGGCGATTATTTCATTATTCTCACGGATAAAAATGGTAAGCCTATCTTCAATTCTGAAATATCTATTGATGTAAATGACAAAATTAGTATTAAGCTTCCTGATAACAGGCTACTTGATTATGCCGACCAAACAACAATAACAGTATTCAATACGGATACACAAGAGGCTGTAAGCGGTCTTAATATCTTCATTTCAGATAGCAAAAATAACAATGCTACAGGAATGACAAATTCAGACGGACAGCTTAAAGTGCCAAATGATAAATCTTCAACGGGAGATAACAACGGCACAATCGGCGGTGGTGATGAGGATAACAAATTCACCTATGTTGTAACGGTTAAGAACAAAGAAAATATCATTACTGATAACTGCGACATTTGGATTGGCGAATCGAGCAACATCGTTGTAGATTTGCCTGACGGCGTTAAGCCTACAAAGGAATATCCTGTTATTATTACAGTCGTTGACCATAACGGTAATGCACAGCAAGATGTAACGGTAATCGTAATCGGTGACGCTGATTTTATAGAAAAAGGCAAAACCGATATTTATGGCAGAG
>Ga0172378_10005895_pt1 | contig 11443 bp, 12 predicted proteins | sample GrowelOW332metaG_FD_119755 | JGI IMG/M metagenome (GOLD analysis project Ga0172378, IMG submission 119755) | Groundwater microbial communities from an aquifer near a municipal landfill in Southern Ontario, Canada - Pumphouse #3_1 metaG | ecosystem: Environmental > Aquatic > Deep subsurface >... | reverse complement strand
TGATTAAAATTGTTACCCACCGCAGTTTATTTATTCTTCTTGTATTATTTTTGATCATAACGAAAATTTTTCTGCATGAATTTGATTGCTGGAAATCCCGGCATCTGAAAGTTGATTAATAATACTTTCCTGCATAGCAGGAGGTCCACATATCCAAAATGATTTACGGAGAAAATTATCGCCACAATAAGATTTTAGGTATAGGCGCTTAAGCCACCCATGTTAACTCACTATGGTTAGGCGTATTGGTTTATTTCGCACCATTCGTTTGATAAGCAAATCAAAGATTGTGTCCATATTGTTACGTCTGTTGTATCTAAAGTGATACTCATCGAGATATCCTTGGAGACGCTCTTCGCTACAATGATGGTGTATTCCTCTAAGCCATCCTTTCAAATTCATGATGTGAATATGAAGTTCAGGTAGTCCTGCACCTTTATCTGATTTCACCTGCTCTAACCCCGAAAACTCTTTTTTCAATGGCTTGTAGCCGTTCCATTCGTCTGTAATTATCCGCGCATCTTTTGTTATGTGAGCATTGAAAAATGACTTGAATGAGTTCGCCGAGGCATCATGAATGACCTTTGCGTATGCTCGTCCAACGCCACCCTCTACTATTTCAAGTGCTACTACAACCAACTTTTTCTTTCCCTTGCTTCGTCCGCGTTTGCCTTCTTCTTCACCACCTATATAAAACTCATCAACGTGTATTGTTCCGTTAAGCGGGTAATTACAAGAGCTTTGCATTGCTTGTTGTATCTTCCACTTAAACTCCCAACACGTCTTTTGTCGCAACTCAAACTCCTCTGATAGCTCCATCGAAGACATACCTTTTTTCTTTGTGCTTATCTTAAAAGCTATATGGAATGCAACCTGAATTGAAAATTTACACTTGTCAAACATTGTATTTGCTGTCGGACTTTCGTCATACTTGCATTTCATGCAGCGGCGAGAATGCGGTTTAAAACCTTTATAGAATTTGTCGTGCCCACACTTGCGACAGCTATAGGCATCATTCCACTTAAGGTCGGCGAGATATGCTAAACATGCGTCATCGCTCGAAAATGCACTATGGAACTTTATTGAATTCACTCCTTTAAACTGGTTTTTTCTTCTCATGCCACAAAGGTAGCATCTTTAAATTTATAGGGCGGTCTAAACGCCTATACCTATAAGATTTTATTTTTCCCACTGAAACTAAACCGGTTTCTCCATGCCAATCTTCCTTCGGATGATTTAAAACATGAATCACTTCTAAATTGAAAATTTGCTCCTTCTCCATCTTTTTAAGTTCATCTCGAAAAATAATATCCTTTGATGTCTTGTTGGCATATACTAACAGCACTTCCCGGTCGGCTTTTACAGCATGCATGTGCCTGAGCATGCTCATAAAGGGAGTAATTCCAATACCGCCAGCAATAAATACTAGCTCTTTTTCATTGGGGTAAAACAGATAAGAGAATCTGCCAAATGGTCCGCGAATTGTAACCTGATCTCCAGGTTTGGTCTGATGAATAGTGTTTGTATAATCACCAGACTTCTTGATTGTAGAACTTATATATTGATCTGATTGTGGATGTGAGGAGATGGTAAAAGGATGCTCTTCTTTGGGGTGAGTCTTTCTGTGAAGAGTCAGAAAATGAAACTGACCCGGCAAATAGGTTGGCACTCTTGAACCGTCACGGGTACGCATCTTCAATGTGTGAACATTATTAGCTTCTGACGTAACCTCCACAATCTCGAATCGTTGTTTAATTATAAGAGGATAAATTATTTTATGGTACAAATAAACTGAGCTTGAAATAAGTAATAATGCTGACCAGATGATCTTCATGGATAGAAGTTGCAAGTCATCATTTGCCGACCAACTATGCAGAAAGCCCAAAACTATTACGGAAAGTGCAAGAATATTATGGAAAAAGCGCCATTTTTCGAACTCAATATTCAATCGCAAACGAAGCGAAGTGAAGATTATCAACGTGAGCAGCAGAAGCAATGTTACTCGTCCAACCCAAATGAACAGAGACACATCTGTGGCATAAACGATGGTTAAATCATGATCTCCCAACACCAATAGAAAGGGGTGAGCAAGCAACAATAGTGTGGCAAAAACTGCCATATTGCGATGAAATAATAGCAACATATCCAAACCGAATGGTTTTTCTATCCAGTGGATACGGGCAGACAAAACTGGTTGTAGTGCCAAAATAGTAAATCCCAGTAAGGAAAATATTTTACCTAGTTCATCCGCAAATACCATATCAGTAGTTGGTTTAAAAACCACTACCGTTATAAGCGGAATACTTAATAACAACGTATAAATAAAAATTCGCCAAAATGCTTTCATCCTTTTTCTTTTTTGTATAAAAACAATTCACTTGTACCGCAAACAAATTGTTTACGTGAATTATCTTAAAGTTACCGGATTGAGAGAATTCTCTCTACATTAAATCCTTTTTGCGTTCCTCAAACTCTTGTTTGTCAATTTCGCCGCGAGCATATCGATCTTTCAAAATATCAAACGCAGATTTATTTCCGACACGGGTGATGGAGTTTTTATTTTGATTTATTACTTTCACAATCATCCAAACTATGATCACCATAATAATGAGCCCGATGATCCACCACCAGCCCATTCCAAATCCCATTCCCCAACCGTGTTCGCCATATCTGTCCATCATAATTTACTCCGTTCTTTTTATCGGTTGTTTTTGATTTATCTACTTCTATTTTTTATTCTGAAGACGATTAATCATCGATTTCATTTCAGCAATCTCTCTTCTTTGAGCTTCAATAATTTCCTCTGCTAATTTTTTCACTTCAGGATCCTTTATATCTGCCCGCTCACTTGTTAAAATTGCAATAGAATGGTGAGGTATCATTGCTTTCATCCAAAGAACATCTCCAATAATTGGTCTTTGAGCTCTGACTAGACCAAGTGCGCTGACGAAAAGCAAAATACTGCCCAGAATAATAGCTCTGTTTTTCTTTTTGTTTTGATACATTTTACGCATTGTAAAAAACATGATTAATGCCATAGCAGCAATTCCTAAACAAGTCATATAAAAACGGGTGAGACTAAAGTATACATGGTCAAGTTGATAAGAGTTGAGATACATTGTAATGTACATGGCTATAAAAGAACCGGCGAGCATTAAAATAAATTTGGTGTAGTTGTTTTTGCTCTTTTTGTTGTTTGTTTCTTCTTGTGAATTCATTTTTTTTATTTTAGTGTTTGATCCAAATTAAATATAGTTCTGACAAAGAGTCCCCAGCTCGCGCCAATTACAATGTGCGCGAGTGGGAATAAAGCAACTCAATAGTTACAAGGCTGAAATTACTTTTTGCAATTTTTCCCTTATTTCGCCGGCAATGCTTGCTAACTCTTTGTTTTCGATTGCTTGCATGCTGGCAGTGGGATCAACGGCAGCTACTTCCACCTGACCGTTTTCCAATTCCTGTAAAATTACGTTACAGGGTAACATAGTGCCTACTTTATTTTCAGCTTTCAACGCTTTGTGAGCAAAAGGAGCATTGCAGGCACCCAAGATTTGATATTTTCTGAAATCCACATCGAGTTTCTTTTTCAATGTTGCTTGCACATCTATCTCTGAAAGGATGCCAAAACCTTCTTTTTCCAGTTCTGCAACTACTTTTTTCTTTACGGATTCAAAATCTGCTGACATATTTTTATTGAAATAATAAGACATAATGATATATTTTAAAATGTTAATAAATTTGGTTCTTTTTACCGCGATGTACGGTTTGCGTTATTAATTGTCTTTTTTCTTCATTTTCTCCATTTTCTCTTTCATCTTCTTTTCCATTTCCGGATTACTTTCCATCATTTTTGTCATGTTATCCATCATTTTTTCACGCATCTCAGGATTTTCATCCATTTTTTCTTTCATTTTCTCCTGCATCTGTGCCATCATTTTTTTGCGCATTTCGGAGTTCTCCATCATTTTCTGCATCATCATCTTTTGCATGTCCGGGTTTTCTGCATCATTTTTTGTCTGTGCGCCATCATTTTTTTCTTCATCTGCGGATTTTGCATCATTTCCTTCATTACTCCACTCTCCATCATTTTCAGATGGTTTTCCATCAGGGCCATTTTGGCTTCGTCGTTGTTTTGTACTATTTCCATCAACTCGTTTAAATGGGTTTTATTTGAAACAATCTCCTGATAAATCTCTTGCCTATTCTGTTGAGCTTCCATAGCACTGGGTGCATTAAAGGTGGTTTTACAGCCTAAAAGTAGAATGAACAAACTTGTTGCGAATAAAAATTTAATTGAAGTTCTCATAATTTTTTTTTGTTTTTTAATTAATAGTTATTGATATTGAAACGTTTAAAAGATCATAGCCACACCTGCGCCGGCACCAAATCGGTTGTCATAACTGGCATTGATACGCCAGTCTCGATTTATAAAGTATTCCAGCCCTACCTGCCAAGTGGTTTCTCCTTTCAGGTCACTCCCGTCAGGCAAATCATCGACCCAACCGAAATCCATTTGGTATTCAAATTCACCATAAAGCAGCACACGACGAAAAATCATTGTGGCGGTAGATAAACCTATTTGAGGTCTGAGTTTACTATCGATACGCAAATCGGAATCTATTAAGAGCGGCAAAAAATATTTGATACCAACCACTGCAGTGGTTTCCAGATCATTCAGGCTATCTTCGTTCTCATTTTCTAAGTTTGCTCCGCCAAAAATCCTAAAATAGCTGTTCAGGTAACGTTCATAAGTAAGTTCGGCCTCCAAATTTTTGTTCCATCCATATTCGCCACGCAGCCGCACCTGATTTCTGATATTTGTGGTGGTGGCAAAAAATTCTGTCATGTGGCTGGCAACAGTAAGCTCTGCCCACGTAAATAAATGCTTGTCAGTTTTAGTTAGATTGCCTAAAGCAAAGCGTTTCATGCGTTCGTCTCTGGGAGTATCATAACTTATGACACGTGCCATTCCACTATCCATGTGATAAAGTACATGGCAATGGAAAAACCAATCTCCCGATTCATTTGCATCAAATTCGATTACTACTTTTTGCATTGGAGCTACATTAACTGTATGTTTCAAGGGGGAGTACTCACCGTTTTTATTTAAGACCCTGAAAAAATGTCCATGCAAGTGCATCGGATGATGCATCATGGTAAGGTTGTTTAAAGTAATGCGAACAACTTCACCTTGCTTAATCTTAATTTTACTCGCTTCTGATAAAGGAACTCCGTTGATACTCCACACGTAACGATTCATATTTCCGGTAAGATTAAAGAGCATTTCACGCACGGGTTTATCCTCTTCGAAGTTTGTTTTTTCGGGCGATTTCAGGTAGTTGTAATTAAATTCCGGATTACTGCCTGTTTTCATGGGGTCGCCAATCACTTTGTCTGCAGGAAGAACATATCCCATATTATCTCCATCCATTTCGTTCATTTCATTCTCGTTGTGCTCTTCCTCTCCATTATTCATTTCCATCTCTCTCTTTTGCTGCATCTCTTTCTTATCGGCTGCTGTCGAATGATCTATCTTCTCATTGGCCATTTGGGTCGAATCTTTGTGGGTATCCATCTGCATCTCATCCGATTTGTTCATAGATTTTTCCATATCCATATCCATTTCACCCATCGACATACTGTACTTTTCCATTACCCGGATGGAATCGCTTTTTCGCGGTTGGAACTTAGCTGCCGGAGCTCCCATTTTCATGTCCATCGCCATCATCTCTTTCATTAATTTGATAAGATCGGGTTTAGGCACAGAAGATGCTGCAAGGGTAGGACCTTTACCAATATAAGCGGATGCTTCACCAGAGCCATCTTGAGAGGTGGCACGTATTTGCAACTTTCCGTTTGACGGAATAGTCACAATATAGTCATAGGTTTCGGCTACACTAATTAATGTTTTGTTCTTGTTTATAGGTATCACATTTTTGCCATCGGCCGAAATCAATAAAGGGTCTTCTCCACCAAAGGTGAGCCAGAAATAAGAAGCCGACGCAGCGTTTACAAAACGCAACCGAACTTTCTCTCCGGGTTCAAAATCGGGATATTCCTGTTTATTTTCACCGTTTATTAAAAACAGATCGTGGTAGTTATCCGATATTGCCATATCGGGCATGCGCTGCCACATCATTTTTAGTTTAGCGCCTACTGCCTTTTGCTTAATGATCTTATCCCAACTTTGCACTTGATTTTTCTTGATTAAATACCACTCGTTCCCACGTTTCAAATTTCGCAACTGATTATCAGGATTTTCATCAACCCAATCTGATAAGACTAAAACGAGGTCTTTGTCGTATTCAAAATCTTTTTCTTTGGGATTTATTTGAATGGATCCATATACGCCACGTTGCTCCTGTAAACCTGTATGCGAATGGTACCAATATGTTCCGGATTGTTTAATAGCAAATTTGTAGGTAAAGGTCTCCCCGGGTCGTATAGGGGGTGTAGTCAAATAGGGTACACCGTCAAAATAATTGGGTAGAATCATGCCGTGCCAATGTACCGATGTTTCTTCTTCCATATTATTGGTCACATGGATTATGGCATATTCTTCTTCTTCAAAAATAAGATTGGGACCGGGGATGCCATCATTTATAGTCATAGCCTTTACCGGTTTTCCGGTAAAATTCACCTCTTTATAATCGATAATGAGGTGATATTCACGCTCTGGCCAGTTGTCAATATTCTCTTCTTGAAGATTTGCAATTTGAGCAATTGTTGCAAATGAATAGAACCAACTAAATAAAATAATAAGAGGGAATTTTGTAATAAGTACTTGAGTAAAAGTTTGTTTCATATAAAAAGGTCGTTGATTTTACATTTAGAGATGAGTTTTATATGGAGATGATTAATTAATCACTTTTTGTACTTCACCACATGTCATCATTTTACTTCCAAAATAGGGATTCTGGATATCTTTAGACTCACTCAACCATTGAGCACCTTTATTATTGTTATACATTGGGCAATAAGCTTGGTAAAGCTTTTTCCCCGTACCTGTAATAGCAATTAGGTCTATTATGTCTTTGCTCAATATGTCAAAATACTCCCTTTGGTGATCTATTGGATTCTCGGAAATATGTTGGGCATGTTCTGTTGCATCTTCTATGATTTCTTTTAATTCTTGTTGGTTATTCTCACCATATCTATCGGTTTCAAAATCGTTGAACTGTGTAACCATATCTTTTCCCGCTTCGGCTGCAATTTTACTATCTTCATTTACCAACGCATCTTTCATATACAGATAAGTAGTTAGAATTGCATCTGTTTCCACAATTTTAGCATCATCTATGTTACCTAAACCGCCTAAACGGGTCTCATCTTTAATGTTTTGATCGGAAGGATTGTTTCTTTTTTCACTGTTCGTACAAGAAGTGAGCATAAACGCTAAAGTTAAGGATAGTATGCCAACAGTTATTTGTAAATTTTTCATTTCGTTTGTTTTTAGGATTAATATTGGGGATTAATTTTCTACGGTTTCTCCCTCTGGTTTAGCATCGTATTGCCGTAGTGAGAGTTTTTTCTTATTAACTTCGTTTGTTGATTTATTAATCACTATATTATAACATGCCTCAGAAGAAATAGTTTATGAACTATCATAAAATCAAATGAATAGAATTGAATTATTAAGTCCTGTAAAATAGACTTTTATTTTTAAGATACTTATTTTTAAACTAATTCTTCTCTCTGGATTAGTATATATTTTATACTAAACTTGAATTATTTTAGTTCTCTTTTTTAAGTAATACGTATGCAGACTTATTTAAAAGCTAATTAATTCAGTGATATTCTGAAGTGAAAAACTCCTCAGAAAAGCTATCGTCAACGATGGCAATAAATTTAATTAGTCCTTTAAAAGATATGCAATTGCAAATTATTTATGCCAATTACCGACATCAATCGACAACACACGACACCCTGCCAAATTTCATTTTTAAATTAATCATCTCTCTCTATATTTGTGATATACTCACCATTTAAATATAGAATTATGGACCCAAATCAAAACAACATCGAAAGTGTGCTTGTTTTAGAAGACAAGAACAAAACGAAATTGGGCATAGTATCGTCCATCGACAGGCAGGGTAGTGTGCAGACTGTTGCACCTAAAGAGAGTAACCAAGATCAATTCTTGAAAATTACCGACAACGGAATGTTTAAAAACTTTATGAGCAACTTTCTGCGTCAATACAATGATCCTTCTCATTTTGGTTTGTACAAACTTGTAAATATCCAAGTAGAAGCATCTGTAGAAATTCTGAAAAGCATGCTAAAGCGACCTGATGTTCCGGAAAACGAAGAAACCATTGAAGGTTATTCGGTTAAATTTGATGAATTCTCTGTTTCTAAGGGATTTACTCCAATCGATGAAAGTCGAGTTAATTGGGAAAAGTTTGAAGCTATAGGAGTAACCCGGGAGAATTTATCTGCATCAGGCGATTTACAAGAGATGTTGGAGTGGCGAAAATCACCTAATTTAATTCCTCTTACCATTGAATTAGGTGATGCAACCGTACGAACCGAAGCGCGGTTGGGACTCAGAGAAAATGAAAATGGCGAAATCAATCTTGCTATTTATGCCATTCGTCACGAACCGGAATTAGACCGGCTTTATATGGGTGTGCGTTTTACGGACGAAGACAAGGAAAGCCTTAGAAACACCGGTAATTTAGGCCGACAAGTGGAGCTTTCCCCAACACCTGATAATAAGTTCAATGCATTTGTATCCATTGACAAACTGACAAACGAATTAATTGCCGTCCGTGCAGATCGCATACGCATTCCCGATAAATTGTTGGGAGTTGAACTTTCCGAAAAACAACAAAGTGATCTTGCTGAAGGAAAAGCAGTGCGATTAGAAGGAATGACATCCAAAAACGGCAAAGAGTTTTCAGCTACTCTACAGGTAAACGCAGATAAAAAAGGTTTAGATTTTATGTTTGATAATACACCCAAATTCTCCGAACGACAAGTGCAAACTGTAAATCAAAACGAGCATCCAAGCGGTGAAAAGAACATCCCCAAAACGTTGTGTGGATTAGAACTTTCTGAAAAACAACAGCATGCATTAATTGACGGACGTACCTTGTATCTGAAAAATATGACAGACAAAAAAGGACAACCTTTTAATGCCTATGTAAAATACAGTGAAGAAGAACAACGTCCGCGATTTTACAAATGGAATCCAGATAAAGAAAAGACAGTTGCTGTAGCGGAAGAGAGTAAAACCCAAGTGGCCGTAAATAACGAAGGTAAAAACAATGAATCAACCAAAAACATAAAAGAACCTCTTAAGAAAAACCAAGTGAAGCCTACTGAGAAGCAGAATTCGATTCAGGAAAATAAGGAAGAAAGACAAAAACAATCGAAGCCCAAGAAAAGAGGGGTGAAAATGTAAGCTTTTGACTAAATGACCAATAAACTTCATTTTTCATAAACGAGTAGACACAAGCTGTTTACTCGTTTTTTTGAACAATAAAATGATTTGGGAAGTTTTTCTTTTATAAAACACAATGGAAAGTCAGGCACATTCTCACTACATTGGCTTCGATGCTTTCAGGAGCCGACTGCTTCGCCGGTCAGCAATCCTTCATCACTTCGCCTCTTTCGTTTCGAATAAGCCTTTTGTTTCACTGTAAAGAGCGTAAGTCTTATTTTGATTGTCCTTATCTTCCTGTGGAAACAATCCGCACAAATTAAGACATACGTCTGTTCTTTACGGTATTTGTATATTTTCAATTTTACATAGTTTATACTTACTCATTAGTGTAAATCACCTTACGAAAAAGGCGGTAATTTCTGATAGTGTGATCGAGATACTCCGAATTCTTTCTTTAATACTCGTAAGAAATAGCAGGCATCATAAAATCAGTATTTGGATACATTTCAACAAGAAGAACAAGAACAATTTGGAAAACAGGAGGATGTGGAAAAACTTATCCGCTCTTAAAAACGAAAGATTGAATTTACAGCAACATCAATGCCTGGGTATAACTACCTGCAAAAGAAAATATCTTATCTTTATACTGGATTAGAAAACTGTCCTGTAGGGATTTAATTCCACAAAGTGAAAAATAAAAACAAACCCATGTTGCAGTACATTTTCAAGTCTTGCAATTTATCTTGCACTTGTTTCAGGGAGTAAACTCCCAAGTCAAAGGCTTGTAAATGAGCTGTAATTTTATTTGCGAAACGGTACTTAATCGTTACATTTGCACATTGATTAAACTGAAGAAGTAAAAAACATGAAAAAGGAAATAGACAACAAACTCGTCTCGAGAAACATCAAACCAACAGCAATGCGAGAGTTGGTGTTGCAAGTTTTAATCGAACAAAAAACGGCTATCAGTTTGTCTGAACTGGAACAAAAATTTGAACAAGCTGATAAAGTGACTCTTTACAGAACATTAAAAACTTTTGTAAACAACAAACTCATTCATAGCATAGATGATGGAACGGGTTCGGTTAAATATGCTCTTTGTCGGGATACTTGCCAGTGCCACCCGGAAGACCAGCATGTCCATTTTCTTTGCACAAAATGTAGTCAAACCTATTGTTTAAATGACATACCTGTTCCCGAAATAAAACTACCTCATAGTTTTTCTCTTGAAAGTGTTAATATGATAGTAAAAGGAATATGCTCAAACTGCAAGGTCTAACTTTGCAACTCAGTTGCATAAACTTTTATGTAAGTTTGCCGTTATAATTTTAGATTCAGAAATTAATTATGCTTGAACGGAAGAATAGAAATAGAAAAATTGTATTAATGTTGTTGGCAGGGCTGATAATATTATTTCATGCTATAATTCCTCACCATCATCATTTTGATTCGATAGAATCACATCCGGAAAATTTAGAGTGCGAAACTACCAATACCAACAGTCATAATGAAAACCCGGACATGCATTGCCATGCTTTTAACCTTATTTTCTCAGAAAACGGGAGCGATTTAATTGTACATTCTACACCTGCAACTAATCTCACTTTTGATTTTTTTAGCATTAACACAGAGTTTGACTTTGCGTCAAAGCTCAATGAGGTAAATTATAGCGATTATTTAATATTTTTCTCACACAAACAAATATTTCTCACCAACCATTTATTAAGGGCACCTCCCACCACTGTTTAATTTTTTTAATTTTCATGTAAATCCGATAGAGTATTTTATCGGTATTACTAATCACTTAATCTTTTAAGTATGAAAAAGAAGTGATTGAACAAGCAGCAGCTTCATGAAAAGCTAAGTTTAACGAAAAAAATTAACAGGAGAATGTTGATATGTTTCAGCATCCTTTTCCTCAAATAAAAACAGATGTGAAATGATAAACAAAATAATATCTTTTTCAATAAAGAATAAGGCACTTATCGGGCTGATGACCATTGGCCTGATTATCGGTGGAATATATTCCATGACGAAAGTGCCACTTGACGCCAC
>Ga0172378_10005894_pt1 | contig 11443 bp, 6 predicted proteins | sample GrowelOW332metaG_FD_119755 | JGI IMG/M metagenome (GOLD analysis project Ga0172378, IMG submission 119755) | Groundwater microbial communities from an aquifer near a municipal landfill in Southern Ontario, Canada - Pumphouse #3_1 metaG | ecosystem: Environmental > Aquatic > Deep subsurface >... | reverse complement strand
GATTAATCGAATATAGTAGTCCAGTTGGAAGAGTAATATGCGTCAAAGCATAGCTTTATCTGCTCAGAGGTGTTTTCTTCTTTAGCTAAAGGAGGTAGTTTATCTAAACTGAAGTAACTGCTTTAACTTGTTTCTATATTAGGAGTAAAATTTCCACCTACTATTTCGCATAATACAAAGGCTTTAGCTACACCATAAGCGTATAGGGGTGCATTATGTAAATTACGGTCTTGAATAGCTATTAATTTTATTGGGACTACATCCAATCCCGCTTCTTCCTTCACTTCTTTTATCGTATTGGATTTTATTGACTCATTGACATCTACCCATCCTCCTGGCAAAGACCATCTGGCATTCTTTTCTTTTACAAGGAGTATCTTGTTATCTCTAAAGATAGCGGCTCTAGTATCTAATTTAGGTGTTTGGAACCCTGTTTCATTACAAAACACATTTTTAACATGGCTTAATGAATAACCGCTACCCAAGCTTATCATTTCAGCAGATATTTCACGTATTCTTTCAAAACGTTCCATATCAAAAGAGTCTTTGGTATAGGCAAGACCACTGTAAATATTCAGCATAATGTTTACCAGTTAATAGGTTAATTGCTTAAGTGTTTTGAAAGAAAAGTATTCTATTTATCCACTTTCAAAACCTAAGATTATTGCAAAGAAAACAACAAGTAAAGATTCCGCATCGAACACCGAGAAACTAATTAAAGAGATTCGTCGTAATACAGCAAAAGCCTATACCTCGGAACAGAAGATTCTGATAGTTATGGAAGGCATGCGTGCTTAGCTTTCTGTGGCCGAGCTGTGTCGTAAGTATGGGATCTCACAACCCACGTACTACAAATGGAGCAAAGAGTTCATTGAAGCCGGTAAGAAACGTTTATCAGGAGATGAACTACGGGAAGCCACTTCCGATGAGGTAAAAGAGTTGAAAAAGGAGAATAATCTTCTCAAAGAGTCTCTGGCCGATTTAGTTATCCGATATGATATTGTAAAAAAAAGCTTGATTCTGTTGGATTAAGCGTTAAATGGAAGAAGTATATGCGTTTAACGGCAGATGAAAAAGCAGAGGTGATCCGTTTGGTTATCAGCAGCCCTGAAGGAGTGAACAAGACCCTGCGTTCTTTGGGTATCCACAAGCGTACTTTCTACAATTGGTATCATGCCTACAGTAGAGATGGTATCGATGGTTTGTTGCCTAAGGGACGCTCTTCCCGGCAGTGGAATCGGATACCCGACCAGGAACGTCAGCTCATTGTAGATGTTGCTTTGGAACACACAGATCTATCGCCCCCAAGAATTGGCGGTAAAGATTACCGATGAACAGCAACTCTTTGTTTCTGAATCCAGTGTATATCGTATTTTGAAGTCCAGGGGATTGATTGCCCCATCGCCTCACACTTTTATTGTGGCAGCCGATCAGTTTCATACCAAAACCAAGCTCCCCAACGAAATGTGGCAAACGGACTTTACCTACTTCAAGATCAAAGGCTGGGGGTGGTACTTCCTGTCGACTATTTTAGATGATTACAGTCGGTATATTGTCCATCACGAGCTATGTTCCACTATGAAAGCGGAAGATGTCAGGAGAAGACAATCAGACAGAGAAGAGACAACTATCAAATGGCTAAATTATTGGAAGCGGTCACTGGCTAAATATTTTTGTTTTTAAACGTCCTCTCACAAAATAATGAGGACTTAAAAAACAAAAATATGAAACAATTTCACTATGTTTGTAAAATAAAACACTTAAGCCATATTGGTAAACATTAGTTTGAAGACATACACCCATATGAACGAGCAATTCGGCTATATAATACATGAAATCACTCCTTTATCTGATAAGGATTGCTTCTATATAGCCGACCGTAGAAAGTCGGAATTCACCTATCCATTACATTCTCACAACGAATACGAAATCAACTACATTGAAAATGCCGAGGGGGTGAGACGTATTGTGGGCGATTCTGTGGAAATTATTGGAAAATATGACTTAACTCTTATTGCCGGTGAGGATCTTGCCCATGTGTGGGAACAGCATGATTGTACCTCTAAGAATATTCGCGAAATCACTATTCAGTTCTCGAAAGATCTCTTTTTTGGCAACTTCATTAACAAGAATCAGTTTAACAGTATTCGGAAGATGCTTCAAAAAGCTCAAAAGGGAATCAATTTCCCGATGGAAACCATCATGAAGGTCTATCCGATGCTGGATACTCTTTCTGCTGAGAAATCGGGCTTTTATGCCGTTATAAAATTGTTGACCATCCTTTATGAATTATCTCTTTGTAACAACTGCCATACACTGGCAAGCTCCTCTTTTGTGCATATTGAAGAGAGTACCGACAGTAGACGGATTCGAAAGATTTATGAATACATAAATCAGCACTATAGTGAGGAGATCCGACTCGATGATCTAGCAAATATAGTTGGGATGACACCGGTGGCGTTGAGTCGTTTTTTTAAACTACGCACAGGTAAGACGATTTCAGATCACATCATCGATATCCGATTGGGCAATGCCATACGCTTGTTAGTAGATACTTCCAACTCTATCGGAGAAATATGCTACGATAGTGGGTTTAATAACCTTTCAAATTTTAACCGAATCTTCAAAAAAAGAAAAGACTGCTCTCCCAAGGAGTTCCGAGAAAATTACCGAAAAACAAAAATGATTATCTAATTAACCAGTCTGTTTGTTACCACACGGATGTAATATAAATACTATATTTTTGTCATATATTATTATTTCCAATTTGCCTGATTATTTTTATTGATATTTCAACAGATTGATATATAGGGATATGAGGAAATTTCTATTTAAATGCTAAAAAAATGACAAGTTATTAAAGTATTAAAAAGAGATAAAATAATACTTGAATCTTAGGTGTGTGGGCGTTACATTTGTAAACTGGAATGTGATTTTTTATTCATGAAAATTAATGTTATATGAAAAACATCTTTGTGTTAAGCTTGGCTCTAATCATGAGCCTGCAATTGATGGCACAGCAGCGTAGTGTTTCAGGAACTGTCATAGACAGTAAGGATCGATCTACCATGATTGGTGCCAATATCATTGAGAAAGGAACTGCCAACGGTACTGTGACCGATTTAGATGGTAGGTTTAAACTGAGCCTGACAACCTCCAACCCCGTACTGGTGATCTCTTCTATCGGTTACGAAACACAGGAGATTACTGTCGGAAATCGTACCGTACTCAATGTTGAGATGAAAGAAGATGCCGAACTCCTCGATGAAGTGGTGGTAGTAGGGTATGGTACCATGCGGAAAAGCGATATCTCCGGTGCCTCTGTAACCGTAGGAGAAGATGCCATTAAGGGGTCGGTGATTACCAACCTCGATCAAGCATTACAGGGACGTGCTGCCGGTGTGTCGTCGGTGATGACTTCTGGAGCACCAGGCTCCTCAGTTTCTATTCGTGTGCGTGGACAATCAACCATCAATGCTAACGCAGAACCCCTTTATGTGATAGATGGGGTAATTGTGCAGGGAGGTGGTAGCAGTGGAGCCTCATTCGGTTTGGGTGACGCCTTGGGTAACAGCCCCATTTCTACGATATCGCCTTTATCGACGATTAACCCTTCCGACATCCTCTCGATGGAGATTCTAAAGGATGCCTCAGCTACTGCTATTTATGGGGCACAGGGCGCAAACGGGGTAGTGCTGATCACGACAAAACGCGGTAAGGCTGGTGAAGCAAAATTTACGTATGAAGGGATGTATGGTGTGCAACGCCAAGATTCACGCCTCGAGATGATGAACTTGAGGGAATTCGCCAGTTACAGCAACCAGGTTTCTCTCACAAACAATCGACCTGAATTTGCCGATCCTTCATTGCTGGGTAATGGTACAAACTGGCAGGATGCCGTCTTCCGTAGAGCACCTATGCAGCAGCATCAGCTCTCTGCACAAGGTGGTACAGAAATTGTGCGCTATTTTGTTTCCGGCTCATTTATGAAGCAGGATGGAACCATTATTGGTACGAATTTTAACCGTTATTCTTTTCGTGCTAACCTAGATTCGCAGTTGAAGAAATGGTTGAAATTGGGACTCAATACCATGTATTCACGTACAAATGAGCGTCTTGGATTAGCCGATAGCCAGGAGGGTGTGATCAATTTCTCTCTTTTGACACCTCCGGATATACCAATCTATGACCTTGATGGAAATTATGCATCGGTTGTCCGTGAAGGATATACCCGTATCAATCCTATTGCCATGGTATTGGATGAGGATATTCTCTTAGGAAGAAACAAACTGAATGGTAGTATTTTTGCCGATGTTACACCATTTAAAAATCTGGTTTGGCATAGTGAACTGGGTTTTGATATTGGCGGATCACGTGGTGAACTTTTTGAACCCGCTGTACGCTATGGTAATTGGAGTAGAGACAAGAACATGAGCTCCATCCAAAAGAACGACAACATGTTTTGGCAACTGAAAAATTATCTTACCTATTCTGGAAAAAACGATAAACATGATTATACTGTGATGTTGGGACAGGAAATGTGGGAATCTACTTGGGAACACCAGAGTGTTACCGCTTCTTCACTCCCCTCCAACGATATAAAGAATCCTAGTCTCGGTACCGATCCACTGATTAATTCGGGTTTTGGCAGTGCAGCAATGGCCTCTTTCTTCGGTCGTGCAACCTATAATTATGACGACCGTTATATGGGGACGTATACATACAGACATGACGGATCTTCTAACTTTGGACCAAAGAACCGTTGGGCCGGATTCCATGCATTTGCTGCTTCCTGGCGTTTCTCTAACGAGGCTTTCTTTGAACCGCTTTCTGAGGTGATCAGCAACGGTAAACTACGTGTTGGTTGGGGACAGACCGGTAACTCCAACATTGGAGGTTATCGTTGGGGAGCTGCGATTGTACGTATGCCATCTGGACTTGGCCTCGGCTACAGACAGTCGAACATTGCCAACCCATACATAAAGTGGGAGAAGCAAGAACAGTGGAACCTCGGTCTTGACCTCAATTTCTTCCATAACCGCATTGGACTGGTAGTGGATGCTTACGACAAAACATCAAACGATATGTTGATGCCGTTGCAACTACCTTCCTACATGGGAACACGGGGAAATGTTTCATCGGCATTGGCAGCACCATATGGCAATTATGGAACAATAAACAACAAAGGAATTGAATTTACGTTAAACACCCAAAATCTAACGGGTGATTTCAAGTGGAACACTGAATTCCAAATATCTTTCAACAAGAATAAACTGGTGGCTCTCGATGGAACAGATGCGGCACATATAGAAGGATACGGGCAGCGGAGCGATGTGGTTACGATCACCAATGTGGGTGAGCCACTCTATAACTTCTACGGATATAAGGTAGCCGGAGTTTACAAAGATCTGGAGGATTTACAGAACTCACCAAAACCGGAAAAGTATCCTACCGACGGTGTGTTCAACCGCTACAATACGACTTGGGTGGGCGACCTCAAGTTTGAAGATATCAGTGGACCGGAAGGAAAACCCGATGGAGTAATCGACACATATGACCGTACAAATATTGGTTCCCCTCTTCCGAAATTCACGTTTGGTATGACCAATAGTTTCAGTTATAAGAATTTTGATCTTTCGGTTTTCCTCAATGGAACCTACGGAAATAAGGTGTTTAACTATACAGCCATCAACCTCTCTAATATGAAGAGTGCTTGGGATAATCAACTTAAGTTGGTTACAGAGCGTGCCAACCTGGAACCGATTGACCCAAATAAGAGTTATCCTGCCATCGTAAATGGCAATACAGTCTATGAATGGACCGATGACATCACCAATATACGGGTGACCAATCCCAATACCCATATTCCAAGGGCGATTGCCAACGACCCGAACGACAACGACCGCATTAGTGACCGTTACATAGAAGATGGATCTTATCTGCGCATCCGCAACATCACATTGGGATATACACTTCCAGCACCGGTAGCACGTAAGTGGATGCTGGAAAACATACGGGTATATGCCAACATCCAGAATCTCTTTACGTTCACGAAATACTCGGGTTATGATCCTGAAATTGGGGCAAGTACAGCTAGCCAAAATGTGTTTGGCCTGGATAACGGTCGTTATCCCTCCCCGCAGGTTTATTCATTTGGTGTAAATCTTTCGTTTTAATCACTTTCAAAACTGTATAGGATATGAACAATTATAGTATCATTACGAAAAGTATACTAGTTACCGTTGCGATATTTCTGGTGTCAGCCTGTGAGGATTTTCTAAACCGACCCACAGAGGACAACTACACGGTAGACAGTTTTTACCAGACCGATGAACAGTGTTTCCAAGCTGTTAATCCGGTTTACAATTCTCCCTGGTATGATTTTCAGAGAGGATTCTTTAAAATTGGTGAGGTGCTTTCAGGAAATTATTACTGGGGATCCTCTCCTTATCTAACGTTTACCATCAATTCAACCGATGAGGACCTGACTAACATGTCGGCCTCTCTCTGGTCAGTAAATGCCTACTGTAACGGTATCATTGAAAACCTTGATATGAAAGCTGGTCCCAATGTAAGTGAGCATGCTAAAAATACCGTCAAAGGAGAAGCATTGGTGTGGAAGGCAATGGCCTATTTTTACCTGGTGCGTACTTTTGGCGCGGTACCCATCATTCACAATAACTCTGCCATGATTTCGGCCGGAGGCTATAACGAAATTTTCAAAGCTACCATCCCCAATGTGTATGATTATATCATCATGACGCTGGAGAAAGCCATCGAGTGGCTACCAGAGGTGAATCAACCGGGACGAATCGATCGTTATTCTGCCTATGCACTACTGTCGAAAGTATATCTTACAAAGTCAGGCTATGGGATGAATGGCTCACGTAATCAGGAGGACCTCAATAAGGCGGCTCAATATGCACTTAAAGTTATCGAAGAGAGTGGTCGCAATTTGTTACCAGTTTACTCCGATGTGTTCCGCTTGGAGAATAACTTCAGTGAAGAGAGTCTTCTTGCATGGCATTGGGTTGTTTCCAACCAATGGACTTCACAGAATACACTTCAGTCTGACCTCGGTAATGTAGGATTCGACGAGTATGGAGCTACTTGGGGTGGATACAATGGACCTTCGGTAGACCTGCAAGATGCCTTTGGTGAGAATGCTCTTAGTTTTACCCGTAACAATGTTGATGCCCGTCGTAAGGCAACCATGATGATGTATGGTGATAAATATGATTACTTCTGGGTGGATAAAGGTGGATTCGACTACAATGAGTTTGCGATTGAAGGCATGGAATATCAGAGTGCAGTGGGAAGTAACGAAGTAAAGCACCTGGTAGGAAATGATAATGACCATCAGATAGGTATCGGACATGCTATGGCAAGTATGGGCACAAGCCTCAGTACGCATTTGATTCGTCTTTCAGATGTGTATCTTATTTATGCTGAAGCGGTGTTGGGGAACAACAGTTCTACCTCCGATGCAAAAGCACTCAATGCATTCAATGCAGTAAGAGGACGTTCTGTACAGGGTTATGAACCGAAGACATCAATCACTTGGCAGGATATATGGAAAGAGCGTCGTCTGGAGTTGGCCTGCGAAGGCGACCGCTGGTACGACTATGTACGTTGGCATTATTACGAACCGGCAAAAGCTATTGCCGAGATAAAGGCACAGCGCCGAAATAGCTATATCGGTCTGGGACAGTATTATAAGACCGGTGTATTGGATCCTTCGGTGACTTATTATGATACCGATGCCTCTGCGCCAAACGTAACAGATGCTCATTTTCAGTTACCATTCCCGGATACCGACCTAACGATGAATCCTAACCTGTTAAAGGATCCCGTGGAGTTCGACTTATCGACCATTCATTATTAACCCTGAGGAGATTATTGATGTGAAACGAGCAATTTGATCATTGTTATTCGTGTAATTGATTAAAAGCATGTTCCATACGATACCTTTGAAAATAAAAGTATTATTCATATGAAAAAGATAAATAGAGATAAAATGGGATGGTCAATGCTACTGTTGCTGATCGCCCTCTTCACCTTCGGAATGCAATCTTGCGATGACAACCCCGACAAGTTTGAATTGACTGAAGGAATACCTGAAATATATTATATACGTGTTCCCAACCCTGAGTCGGCTGATTCGCTCCTCGTGAGAGCCTTCATGGATAACAGTATTGTACTGGTAGGGAAGAACCTTACAAGTATACGCGAGATGTGGTTTAACGACAAAAAAGCGTTGTTAAATTCCAGTCTAATTACCTATAATACCCTGTTTGTAACTGTTCCAAAAGAAATCCCTGGTGTGGTTACCGATAAGATCTACATGATCACCAAAGGAAATGACACCATCACCTACGATTTTGGTGTGCAGGTTCCTGGACCGGTGGTGTCGCGTATCTCCTGCGAATATGCACACGACGGAGATGTGGCAATCCTCTATGGCGATTATTTCATTGACGATCCCAATGTGCCACTTACCATCACCATGGCTGGAAATATTCCTGTAACAGACATCATCAGCATTGAGAAGACAAAGGTGACTTTCCGCATTCCAAACGGAGCCCAAAAAGGCTATCTAAATGTGAAGACAATCTATGGTAACGGTCGTTCGAAATTTCAGTTCCGTGACGATCGTGGTATGATCCTCGATTGGGATAATCTCAATGCCATTGGTGGATGGCGTGCCGGTAAGATTAAGAGTACCGATCCTGAAGGTATTAGTGGCAATTATGTATATTTTACAGGTTCACTAAGTGGTGATCCTTCATCAGACTGGGCAGAAGAAGACTTCTCCTTCAACCTCTGGGGAGTTGCCAATGGACGACCTGAAGGCGATCTTTTTGATTCGGATCCTGCCAACTCTACTCTCAAGTTTGAGATCAATGTAACACAAGCTTGGTCCTCACTTGCACTGCAGATGATATTCACTCCTTGGTCCACAAAAGACACCAACGGTTATATTGCCGACGGCACTACTCCTCGGGGACTTTGGAGACCATGGGAAAGTACCGGAAGCTATACAACCAATGGCTGGGAGACCGTTTCCATACCGCTGTCTGAGTTTAAGTACAGTCATGCAGGAGGTACTTTGGAGATGGCACCCAAAGGAAACTATGGTGGGCTAACTTTCTTCGTTTACCATGGTGGTATAGCTGGTACTGCTTGTACTCCATATATCTGTATCGACAATATCCGAGTTGTTCCGAATGAATAAAAAAGTCAATATTATGAAACATTGCAATACAAAAAAATATAGATGGTCCGGCATGGCACTTTTCGTGCTGCTGTTAGGTAGCCTCCTGTTGTTACCATCCTGTGAGAAAGAGGAGGTAAATAATGATCCCTTGTTGTTTTCGTTCGGACCCTCATCCGCTCTACGTGGTGGTGAACTCCGTTTTATTGGTCAGAACCTGGGACAGGTAACTGCGGTAATCTTCCCTGGTCTGACTGGTGGATCAGTACAGGTTACTGAAATTATCACTGTGAATGAACGGGAGATTAAGGTGGTAATTCCACAAGATGCTGGTGTTGGTGTTGTGACATTGGTTACTCCTATCGGTGAGATTAAAACAAAAACGCCGATAACCTATTCCGAACCAATCTCCATATCAAGCGTTTCGCCGCTGAAGGTGAAAACGGGTGAAACACTAACTATTGAGGGTGATTATCTCAACCTGATTAAACGGGTAATATTTGTCGACAACGTTGCAGTTGAGGCTGAAGACTTCCTGCCAGGGCAGACACGGAAGAAACTGCAGGTGGTTGTTCCTGCTGAAGCTAGAACCGGTAAGATCATTTTATCTAATGCAGAGGAGATGCCAATTGAGCTGTATGCTCCAAATGATGTGGAAGTGGTCCTTCCATCGGTAACAGCACCAGCTGACTTGACGAACAAGAAACCGGGAGAGGTCATTGAAATTGCCGGAAAAGACTTTGATTTGGTGGTCGCACTTCGCATGCCAAATGGCGATGAGGTCCCGTTTGAGGTGATTACAAACGAAGGAAGTGAAATTATTCGTTTTACCCTGCCTGCAAACATGACTGATGGTGTTGTTGTTGCAGTTCCTGCATCGGGGGTAGATGTGGCAATAGCCAATATTGGTCTGGCTCTTCCAGCCAATGTGGTGGCTACTCCTTCAACCGATTTACGTGCCGGTGACCTGATAACCCTTGAAGGACTGAATATGGAGTTAATTACCTCCCTCACTTTCCCCGGCATGACAACAGTTGTAGAGCCTGAAAGTCAGACAGCAACAAAAGTAACCGTTACCATGCCAGACGCCGCTACTAGCGGAACCATGCTGCTTAACACCGGAAGTGGTGTATCGGTTGAAGTCGCTATTGAAACACTCAAACCAACCTTTGTCGCATATGAAAACAGTACAGTTCCATTGGGAGATAATGTAGTGATTACCGGTATAAATCTTGATCTGGTATCAAAAGTGTTATTTACCGGAGGTGCTACTGTAGAGGTGAGCAATAGCTCTTCTACCAATCTTATAATTGCAATGCCTACAATGAATGTGGAAACAGGAAATTTAACCCTTGTAATGGCTAACGGAGAGAGTGTGGAAATTGAGTCGCTCATTATTGAGGCTCCCAAGTTCGCCTACTTCCCTGTGCTACCAGGTGAGGAGGATGAACCCAATAAGGGAGGAACTGTAATGTCAATTGGTATCACAAATGGTGACAAGTTGATGGGAGTGGAAGTAGATGGAACACCGGTGCAATTTATCATCAATAACAATCTGCTCTATTTTGAAATTCCACAACTTGCAAACGCAAATAGCAAAGTAAAACTGATCTCTACTAATGGAGAAATCATATACAGCATAGCCTTTATTCCTGCAACCGATATTGAAATTGTTATTTTCAATACGCTTACAGACTTAGGACCATGGACCGATCCTCGTGTATTGATACCTGCCAGCGAGTTTGAAAGAGATATACCGGCTGAAGCCAAACTTAAGATCTACTTTGTACAGAAAGAGGCTTGGGGACAAGTACAGATCAACGATGGTTGGTGGTCCAACGATGGCATTTTCTTCCCAGAGATAGGCGGAGCTCAACTCACAACAGACAATGCCGGGGGTAAAGATGTGAAAGAGATTGAACTTACCCTCACGCCTGAATTGGTTCAGCGCTTCCGAGAAAAAGGTGGTATCATAATGCAAGGCTCAGACTGGATCATTTCGAAGGTTTCAATCAAGTATCAGATAGCTCTTGAAAAAACTGTTTGGACAGGTGATGTTGATCTTGGTAGCTGGTCTATAAATTACGAAGTGACACCCAACACAAATTTCCTTGATGCAGATGTTAAGGCTGGTATGACCCTCCGAATCTATGTAGACACTTATGGTCCAGAACCGGAAATACAACTTTTCCACGGTAACTGGGGACGAATTTATGGAGATATAGTAAT
>Ga0172378_10005893_pt1 | contig 11444 bp, 9 predicted proteins | sample GrowelOW332metaG_FD_119755 | JGI IMG/M metagenome (GOLD analysis project Ga0172378, IMG submission 119755) | Groundwater microbial communities from an aquifer near a municipal landfill in Southern Ontario, Canada - Pumphouse #3_1 metaG | ecosystem: Environmental > Aquatic > Deep subsurface >... | reverse complement strand
TATCGTTGCTCCCCTCTCAACTTAAATCTGCCCCTCTGAAATAATGGCTTATAGCCGGATTTATGGACTTTCAGCCGATATCTATGGACTTAAATAACCCCCTTCACTGCCTGAATTTACCAATCATGACACGGGGGGGTTAGAATAGTTATTGGTCAGAGCAATCTGCGTTTTTTTCCGGAAATTATCCAAATGACTGCGCGCACCAAAGAGCGGGATTTAAGGATATATTCAGCAATCTTCAGCGATTGATTTAACACAGCCGGATTTTATTGAAGTCAGACAGACCTGTTTTCGGATTTTCCCACCGTGATTTCTCCGTTGTCATTAACACCGATGACCTTCTCCCCCGCAGCTCTCAGCATCTGTATGTAGCGGATTACCTCATCGGTAAGCAGTTCTCCGGGGCAGATGAACGGAATTCCGGGAGGATAGGGTATGATTGACGAGGCGCATATTCTCCCGCCGCCTTTTGAAAGCGGAACTCTCTCCTTGTTTTTCGGTATCGGAAACAGGGTAAGTCTCTCTTCAAAGACTGCATTCACCGGTTTTTTACCGGTAACGGTATTTTTCCCTGAATACCCGGCACTAATCTCCTTCAGAGCATCGGCGAGTCTCATTAAATCACTCAATGAATTGCCGATTCCCGTCATACACATCAGAATACTGCCTGTCGTAAGTTCTGCATAAATACCCCGTGCCATAAGCAGTTTTTCAAGCAGACTTCCGTCAATCCCCAAAGCACTCATATCGAGATTGATTTTTGTAATATCTAAATTGAGCTTTGTATCCGGATTCAGGGGATTGCCGATAACCTCAAGTCCTTTGATATTCTTTGCTTCTTTATAGAAGGACATGAGGCTTTCGTGCCATTCGGTCATGACAGTATGCCCGTGTTCCTCCAGAATATCGGCATTAATATCAAGCGATGCCATGAGAAGATAGGACGGGCTTGTCGACTGAATCATCTGGAGTTTGTCCTCAAGAACATAATGGTCGACTCTGTTGGAATTCAGATTAAGTACTGCACTCTGCGTAAAAGAAGCCAGGGTTTTATGAATCGAATTTACAATGATGTCTGCCCCGTCATGTTCGGCTGACTCCGGCATGTCATCAAAGCGGGCATCATGGAAAAATTTGAGATGAGCTCCATGAGCCTGATCAACGATAAGCACTTTTCCGGCTTTATGCACAACATTTGCGATGGCTTTTATATCCGAACATATGCCGTAGTAATTCGGCGACGGGATAAGAACTGCGTCGGCTTCCGGATTTTCGCGGATGAGTTTTTCGATTTCGCCCGGGGTTACTTCTCCGGAAATGCCGTATTCGCCAATGATTTCCGGATATGCATAGACCGGCTGAATATCTGCAAGTATGAGAGCATTAAAAACCGATTTGTGGCAGTTCCTTGCCATAATCAGCTTTCTGCCCTTTGGAACGGCTGCCAGAATTCCGGCAATCAGTCCGCAGCTTGTACCATTTATGAGAAGATAGGATCTTTGTACATCATACAGCTTCGCGTATTTATCCTGGGCCGCTTTGATGATGCCTTCTGTCTGGAAAAGATTGTCCGCACCCGGGATTTCGGTGATATCGCAGTCCATTATCTTATTCAGAAATTCTTCATACCCGAATCTCTTATAGATTGCCGGGCCTTTATGTCCGGGCATATGAAATGACACTGTTTTTTTATCTGCATGTTCTATCAGAAAACCCGTTATTGATGCTGGATCCATACCTTCTCCCATATTCATAAAAAGTTCAACGCGGGGGATATTATAGTTGTGGTAAAGCGGGTTCTGTGCAGGGGGATTCTTCGAATGAAAACAAAAGATGCAATACATCATCTATCAAAACCAAACAATAGAGCATTCATGGAACCCGCCACCGATAAAACCACAGGTCTAATAATTCAGCCTGAAGCATGGGCGCCCCCGGCCGGGGAATACACACCTGCGCAAAAACAGGGCTTCGAGGGAGAACGGGATTTATTTACTCTCATCCGCTGCCGGACAAAGGATATTCCGGGCAGGAGACTCATTCCGGACGACAGTCTCTACATTCCTGCCGGGACAAATCAGTGGGCCGAGACAGACCTCATCATGATTCATCAGTCCGGCATCTATGTCTTTGAAAATAAACAGTATCAGGGTTGGGTAAGCGGCCAAATGAACGACCGACTCTGGCTCCATACCAATCCCTATAGTTTCTCATCCAGTCAGACCCTCTCATTCCAGAACCCGGTCCTGCAAAACAAACGGCACATAGAAGTCGCTGCCAAATACCTGGGTCTGCCGGAAAACCTGTTCACTTCGGTCATTGTATTCAATGACGGATGTGATATCAGCCGGATTCCGAAAAATACAGCAGGCGCCGTCATTACATCCCGGTCAAAGGTAATGGACGAACTGCTGCCTTTGATGCTGCGAAATTTTGTCTTTGAGCCGGACCGGATTGATGAAATCTACCGGAAACTCTGGAAAAATACCCGGGCTGACGGGAAGGTCGTCAGACAGCATCTCGAAGGGGTGAAGGAGGGGAAAAAACGGAGAACCGGACAAAGAAAGAAGAAAACCGAAAAGACAAAATATTCTTCTTTCACTGAGTACTAAAAACAGGATATTCCGGATAAAATCAACGGAATATTTTTTGGATTCCCTCCCGCATGCATGCGAAACGACATGTCGTTCATCTGCATCAATAATGGGTTGATGATTCCCTCCCGCATGCATGTGCGGGGAAGACAACTGCGCATTTTTCATATTCGGGCACCCGCCATCCGCAGTTTTCCCGAAGGCAGAGGGCCGGTTATACGCCCATTGGAATCATTCGTTAACGGACATGGACCATACCCGAAAAATATTCCCCCGCTTTGATTTTACTAAAACTTTCAGCCCATTTCTCAGAATATAAATAATACTGAATAGAGATGTAATTACATGAATGAATTTTATCTGAGTTTGTGGGCACTGGTCCTTGCTGCATCCTATACGGCACTATTTGCCATGTTCAATGATCTTGGATATATCGTCATGACAGGCATTTTCGGAGGTGCCGCTCTGCTTTCCTTTGCAATTATGGCTGGTTATATCCGGGCAGACTACCGGAACATGAACCTCTGACCAGGTTCATTTTTTTTTCTGACTCCCGGCACGATACTTTCTGCGTTCTCCTTTTTTTTAGAATTCCTTCAATTATTGAAAATTTACGTGACTCTGCCAGGCGGGCCTGTGATAATATTATATAGATTAAAATTGATAAAATAATGTTTTCGATTTGAAAAAAATCATTGATTTTTGAATATATTATCCGTTTATTCTAAAACTGATTTTTTTCAGGGAGTTGAACTACAATGACAAATACTGACAAATTAAACGAAATCTTTGTGAAATGCAAAGGTGCCGCTTCCGTTGCTGTTAATAAAGCAACTGACATGGCCGTCTCGTCATCAGCCAGCATTTCGACCAGTGTTAAAGAAATGCGTGAGAAATCAGCGTTATCTTCGGATACTGACAGAGATACCTCTGATTGTTCGCCGGATGACGATTCCCCTGCAGCAGCAGAAGCCGGGGAAAGCGTACTTCCGGGAGAATTATCTGCCTGTATCCCCGCTGATGATACGAGCGCACCATCTCCGGTCGTGGTCATAAAAAAGTGCATATACAATAAATTCGATGGATTCAAAGCAGCTCTTCATAACAGGAAACTGCTGATCACAGCAGGGATTATGGCTCTTGTCTGGTTCCTGCTTACTCTGCTTCCGGCATTAGGGATAAATCCGGTTCCGGTCCGGTTTTTGTCTTTCCTGACTTTTGCCCAGGGAGGACTGACCGGGGGCGTGCAGGGATTTATCGGCGGTCTTATCGGAAAAGGTCTGATTGCCTACTTTGTGGCTTTACTCCTGACCAGGGGGATTTCCTTTGGCGGAATCATATCAAGCATCAAATCGTTTTTCACAAAATTTACCGGAGGAAACTGGGATCTCGCCTCCATCTCTCCGCTGTTAATCGGGGGCGGTCTGGCTCTTTTTATCTACAATTTTCTGGCGGGAACGTCAACACTTCTGAACTGTATGGTCGGGATTGTGGCTTTTATCATCGCGGCACGTGCCCTGATGAACAAATCAGGCTGTATCTGGAACATCTTTGGTTCCGTAGCAGCCAAACACGGCAGACTTGATTCCGGCGTTCTTACGAAATTAATGGCAGGATGGGCTGCAGGATTTATCCTCGGAATCGTTCTCTCCATATTCGGAGGCTACCTTTGTTATCTGATCGGGTTCATTCTCCTGGTAATCGGTGCGATTCTCATGATTGTCGTTACCAGAAAGGAAGGAGTCGCAGCATGAATCAGATGGTAAAACTCATCCTGATCATGGTTGCGGTTCTCTTACTTTCGGGGACCGGGGCCGCAAGTTATTCGCTTACCGATACCGCACAGTATGACTATGTACTGAACAGCAAATATATCCAAAGCGTTGAAGGCACTGACTATGTTGTTGAAATGCCGATAGCAATTTACAAAAAAGGAACGGATGTACTTCTTGCAACTGAAAACACTCTTCTTATTGTCAGCGATCTTGGCATGCTGAATCTTGAAACCGAGCGGGTCGATGTATCCGGCCTTCCAAAGACGATTTATTCCTACCCCTATACACTTAACGGTAAATCGGCAACGCAGAAAGTTACCGGCGATTATTACATAATATCGCAGTTCGGCATTAACCTGAAATACAAAACAGTAAATGAATTTGCCTCTTATCTGAAAACCGAACTCCAGAAATCGGTAGCAGATTCCAGTGCCAGAATTGAGTATATAGATACGACGATAAATGGTCATCGCGTTATCGGAGTGCTCAAGGTCACTGATGATACTAACTGGGAGGCCGGCGGATATGTTTATGATAGTCACCGGTGGAATACCTTTACCTATTACATAATCCGGGAGGATTTTTATCCGGCGGGATCAGGACTTGCCTACTTTAAACTGGACGGCAGTTTCGACCTTACGCACAATCTTGGAATCGGACCATATGATTTTCCCGAATGGCCAACCAGTCAGATAGACAAGGGAATCCTGGAGATGGAGAAGGGCATGGTAACTACAATGACCTTCCTTGATTCTGTAATCGATGACGCCGCAACCTGCAAATCAAAGCTGATAGTCGGCTATTATGAGGAGATTTACGGCGGGCACGGCGCAGGTTCATGGGGCATCGACACGGGTGCCGGAGGTTCGGGTGCTGTGGACTACGGCGTCCCGCTTGTAGTCGTCGCGGGAATTTTCGCCGTCGGCGCAGCAATTGCCGGAGTTGGGGCTGCTTCCGGCAGCGGAAACATTGAGACGGAACGTACAAGTACATACAGAATGCGCATCCGGAAAGACTTCGGCGATTATATCGTCTGCGGGAAACCTCCGGAAACGCTCTATGCCCAGATGATCGAAACCACCTCTGAGGGTGAGACCATTGAAAGAGATGACCTCACCGCATCGATTATGATGTCCTCCGGAGGTGGTCTGATTGTTGAAGACCCCGCGCTCACCGGCGGTTATATGGGGGCCTTTATCTCGGCGAAAGAAAATGAATTGGCAGAGGAAGGTATTGTAAAGGTATCTTACACCGGAAAAGGCGGTTCTTTCACGAACAATATTCATTTCAGAATAATCGGCGAACCCTCGATAAAATTCCCCGGGCAGGGCAAAGCCATGGATATGCGGTTAAATGTCATTTATGGCGACGGGAATAGCTATGAGGTAGCCGTTGAACTCGTTGACTTCCTCGAACCACCCAAAGATATTAAAATCAGACAGGCGGACGACGCTCCTTTCTCGAGCTCCCTTGAAGAGACCGCCGAAATGCACTACACAGCAAACATCGTCAATACCAGTTCGTTAGCTGAAACCGGTGCCAAAGTACAGAGTTTCCCTGTATGGATCAGTGCCGTACGTGAAGATGATGAGATCGTTGAAGAGAGTTTCACCGTAAACTTCTATCCGGAAGGTCTCAGTGTTACCGATGTCGTCTATGATAAAGAGGGACATGCACAGTTTTCAGCGTATGACGATGCCGATACTGAAGAAGATGATGTCGAAAAAACAGGATTTATGGTAAATCTCGTTGTCAGGACAACAGAAGACGGAAAAGAAATCGTCAAACTCATCGACGGCACAGATTATGCGCCTGAGTTCGGCGAACTGAAGGGTACAAACCAGAGTACCAATGTCCTCGTCTCAAAGTTTGAGTACACAATAGAAAAGAAGACCGACAATACCAACAAAGGATACACATTCACTCCTGCCCGGCAGATCGGGGAATCAAAATCCGACCCGCACTATGTGCTTCTCCCGATCTCCTGTGATTACGGCGAAGAGACCTATGCGCTTGACCTCCCGGTCCATATAATGGGAGACAAACTCGGAGTGCGCAGCGATCGTGAGACAGAACTTGCTCTCCTGAAAAAGAGAATCAGGAAATTCGGCATCAATACCGATGTCGCGATGTTCCTCAGGGAGAACGTCAGAAACCTCTCTGCCGATGAACTCCGGCTTCTCAGTAAGAAGATCGTCTATGATTCGGTTGTTTATTATCAGCAGGAATCGGTTGAATTCATGCAGACGTCCGAGTCCATGGACAGTTGGGTTACCTATCTTTCCATTATCAAATGGTTTGGCGACCAGGCATTCTCCTACCTGATGACCGTTTATACGGGACCTGCAGGAGAGGCGATTCTTTCACCATCCAAGGAGATAATAACCGAGTTAATCGGCGAAGTCGCCTCTGACATCTTCATGGGCTATCCGGTGAACTGGAATGAAGTCCGTGTCGGAGTGCATGTATCAGAGATGGCGGAGAATTATGTCATGTCATGCTTCGAGGATATTCACAAGGCGAATCCGAAGAAACTTGCCTATGTCATCGCAGGATTGTGCATATTCAACCTTGTGCGCCATTACTCCTTTGATCTGGATTCTGATGGTAAACGCAGCTGGTACAATGCATTCCTGTCAGCATTCTCAGACATTTCGCTGGCGTTCTTAAAGAATAAATTCGGTGAATTCTTCAAAGGGAAGATCCAGAACCCGACCTCCGGTATTTCCAAACTTATGAACTCCTCAGTACTCAAAATGCTGAAAATCGGTGAAGACGGTAAACTGGACGTAAATCTTTCAGGTCAGGCCCTTCAGCAGTATCTTGACGCGGTGTTCGGTCTTGGTGCATCCTATGTAACCGAGTTCGCCGGAAAAGCCGCCGGAGAAGGCTTCTCTGTTCAGGTGAAGCTCGTAACAGATTCAGTACGTGGTTCCGACTGGTATGCAGTGGTGAATCCGGTCAAAGCAGTTGATAAAATTCTGGAATATGTCTTTACCTCGCTCTATGAAACATTCACCTTCCCGACTGCGAATTCAAGCCTCGCAGGGGGAACGCGTGACCCGGTCTATATGAACCCGGAGATTAATCAGAGGATAGGATAATCCTCTTTTTTTATCTATGGGGAACCTCTGACCCGAAGACACAGGTTAGCGGCATTCCCTGCATAGATGGGACCACCCCTCACCTTACTCCATTTAAGTATTCACGATGTCAATAACTCCGGATAATAGAGAATCTTTTCATGGAATCTGCAAACACCCTTCTGTCCCGGATCTTTAATGACAAAAGAATTGGACCGGTTTTAATCATAATCGCCGGAATCTGCTGGGGAATGATAGGTATCTTTACCAGAGGGCTGTCAGCTTCGGGATTTGATTCCGTGCAGATAACCGGCGCAAGATGCGGAATTACCGCACTCTGTCTGATTGTCTGTCTGCTGCCGACCGACAGATCCAAATTAAAAATACATCCGAAAGACATCTGGATGTTTATCGGAACAGGGGTTTTCAGTATAGTATTCTTCAATATCTGTTACTTTACCTCCATACAATATCTTACCTTGTCAATGGCATCGCTGTTATTATACACAGCCCCCTTCTTTGTCATGATTCTCTCTCTTTATTTATTCAATGAAAAAATGTCAATGCAAAAAGGTCTCGCCCTTCTCTTATCTTTGGCAGGCTGTGTATTTACCGCAGGAATTATCGGCGGCGGTGTTCAGAATATCACCGGAACTGGTATTCTTATCGGACTTGGATCAGGATTCGGGTATGCATTGTACACCATATTCGGCAGAATCGCGGTGAAAAAATATCATCCGATTACAATCACTGCCTATACTTTCATCGTGGCATCCGTGTGTTTACTCCCATTCTGCAATATAGGAGAGATGATCAGCCTTGCCGCCGGAGATTCCGGCATCCTCCCGAACGTTTTGATTCTGACAGTCGTATGTACCATCATCCCGTATTTCCTCTACACAAAAGGTCTGGAAACCGTTGAAGCCGGAAAAGCTTCGGTCATGGCATTCGTAGAACCTATGATGGCAACCCTGATTGGAATCTTCTTCTTCAATGAGCTGATGACTTTTCAGAACATGGCAGGGGTAGTCCTGATATTTGCGGGGATCGTGCTGCTGAATCTGAAAATTTTTCCGCATGCATCCCGGGAAAAATAAGGCCATTTAACCCCCTTTTCGGCTTATCATACCCTGACTGGACAAATACCTTTATTTCATCAACACGCTATCTGTAATACATGACGGAATTACCTAAAGCCGCAATTGTCAGAATCGCAAAAAAGGCAGGTGCCGAGCGAGTAGGCGAGGATGCAGCAGATGCACTAGTCAAAGTAGCCGAGGCATATATTGCAGATCTTAGCAGAAAAGCAGCAGACTTTGCAGCACATGCAGGAAGAAAAACCATTAAAGCCGAGGATGTAAAACTCGCGGAATAACACAGCGGACTTCATTTTTAATCATAGCTATTTTCATCAGGACAGCTGTGTTTTTCAGAATAATCTTAACAGAGAAACATCTGTTTCCTCTGTATTATTCAAAACATTTCAAGGACGGACAGAGGAAATACAAGGCGTTTTTTCCGGCACCAGGTAAATGCAGAGAGGCAATGCTGATAATCCCTGAAAAATAATGAGGTAGGTACATGGATAATTCTCAGATTTCAAATCAGTCTGCCCTCCTCTTTGAAAACGGTGTTACCAGAGAAATAACCGATATTGTTTCACGTGAAGACGAAATCGTCCTCTATCTTAATGGAAACGAATACCGGCACCTCGTTGCAAGCAATGATATGTTATCTGAATTGGGAGCAGGATTTTTTGTCTCTTCCGGTATTGCCGGAAAAATACTCTCAGTGCATACCGATAGACTGAACGTATTCATTGAAGCCGAAGTCTCCTCTTCAGAAAACACCCCTGTCCGGTCTTCTCTGAAGATCTCACCCGAAGATATTTTTCTCCTTCGTGAATCGATGAATGTGGAAGTCTGGAGAAAGACCGGCGGGCTTCACTGTGCCGCATTATGGCATAACGGGAAAATCGTATCGGTTTCCAGCGATATCGCCAGACACAATGCCGTAGACAAAGTCATCGGATTCATGGTCCTGCACGGAATGAATCCGGCAGAATGTGCACTTGCATGTACCGGCAGACAGCCCGAAGGCATGGTCCGAAAAGCGGTAAAGGCCGGCATCCCCGTCATCGTCGGACGAACCTCCGTTACCTGCCGCGGGATTTCTTTTGCACAAACAAAAGGAATTACCTTAATCGGATTTGCACGGGATAAACGGTTTACCGTCTATACCCATCCGGAACGGATTGCCGGATTTTCCGGGAGCGAAACCGTCATTCCCGAAATAATCGGGAACTGTGTGCAGATTACCGGCTGGAAATATGCGGACGGCAGTTTTGTGCCGGTCAAAGACACGGTCATAGTTGAAGAAGAAGTCATTCTGTATCTGAATGGAAAGGAGTATCTGAGAAATACGGCAACGCATGACTCCCTGGAAGAGCTCGGCATAGGGTTTTTTGTCGCTGCCGGCATCTCGAAACATCCGAAATCCGTAACGGTGTTGGGGAACGGTGTTTTTGTGGAGGCAGATGATGCAAAAAACACAGACGGCTGCCTTGGATCGTCCGGAGGATTCAGTCCCCAAAAAACAACCCGAACGGTGACCTCCGATTTACGCATATCCCCGGCAGAAATTTTTGTCATTCGTGACCGGATAAACACCGAAGAGTGGGACAATACCGGCGCCCTCCATTGTGCGGTTTTGTATCACGGCGGGCGTGTCATCTATTCTGCAAGCGATATCGGACGGCACAATACCATTGACAAGGTCATCGGATATATCGTATTGAACAACCTGCCGCCCGCGGAATGTGTACTCGGGTGCACGGGAAGAATCCCGTCAGACATGGTCAGCAAAGCGGTTAACGCCGGAATCCCGATTATCATTTCCCGTGCCGCGGCAACTTCCGCCGGCATATCTCTTGCAGAAAAGGCAGGGCTGACCCTTGTATGCTTTACGCGGCCGCCCCGGTTCACCGTGTATACCCATCCCGAACGAATCGAAACAGAACAGATACAAAAACAGAACTGATAACCCGGGCAGCAGGAACCCGGATTAAAAATAGTTTTATTCAGAAATTACAATAATCCGCCAGGTCTGTCCCCCGAACTCAAGAGTATCCCAGACGACAGATTTCTCAACTATTTCATCCGACCCCGTCTTATTGAAGAAATATGCAGAAGTGCCGGACTTCTCCTCTTTAAACAAATCAATCGTTACCTGAATCGTTTCTTCTTCGTATTCCGGAAGGGAATCTATATTCTTCCCTCTTTCACCCAGATCATAATCATAAACCTGAATACCATCCGTCTGAATCACGAAGAGGTGATATCCGTAGACATCTGTCAGATACTCCTCTATATCTCCAAACAGCCGGGAACTGTCAAACGACATTGAAACATATCCTTTCCATACCCCGTTAATATACACCGGAGCTGAAAGAACCGATGCATTCGTGCCGTCATCCAGATGCATATATTTGGTTAAAACAACATCTTTCCCGGCATAATATGCCTCATCCGTCCCATATACAGACTGATTCGTTCCAACCGAAGAGGAGATGATGTTGGGATATACAGAGACTGCAATCATACTCTCATTGACATACATTATTGTCTGGGCAAGTGTCGATTTCTGATAGAGGTTTGCCAGAACCTGCCGGGAAGAATCCGCATCCGTTTTGCCGTTCGCGATTTCGTTCGCGGCGCAGGCAACATACATCGCATTGTCGTCCAGACCCGCCAGGGTCATATCCAATGCATCGGACAAGGCAGCATCCATGGACGATTCTTCGCTCACGCACCCTGCGGAGAGGACCATGCATACAAAAATAACACCCGTGATAATCAGGTAAGAAGATCGCATACGCTATTTTATGTTAAGAACAGGGAAAATTGTTTCGAAAACGTGGGGTCGGTGAGATTTGAACTCACGATCGACGGGTCTCTCCGACAAGCGAACATGTCATGGAGCAGTGATAG
>Ga0172378_10005892_pt1 | contig 11445 bp, 10 predicted proteins | sample GrowelOW332metaG_FD_119755 | JGI IMG/M metagenome (GOLD analysis project Ga0172378, IMG submission 119755) | Groundwater microbial communities from an aquifer near a municipal landfill in Southern Ontario, Canada - Pumphouse #3_1 metaG | ecosystem: Environmental > Aquatic > Deep subsurface >... | reverse complement strand
TTATTTTATGGGGGTGAAATCAACTATTTCCGTTTTGGAAACAGTTCAAAGTTTACCTGCCAAAATCTTATCACAAAGGTTCTTTGCCTCTGGTAAGGTTTTTATATTGAAATAATAGAAAAGGCCATTAGATCATTGGGTAAAAAGGTTGAATATATTAGTGATTCATCGCAAATAATTCGCAATTCTGATAATGTATTTGTGGTTTCTGCTCTTACTGCAAATGAAGCTAAGAAGCATGGAGCCCGCAAAATTATAACTTGGTGGCAAGGTTTAATGCCGGAGGAAAGTTATAGTCGTAATATGGATAAAAGTTTTTTAGGGAGGAAACTTCGTTTGTTAGTTTTAAATATTTTGGAAAATAAAGGATTAAAAAATACTGATGTACATCTTTTCGTTTCGGATTCAATGCGACGTCATTATGCTAAAAAATATGGTTATGACAGTAATAATTTTGTTATTATGCCATGCTTTAATGAGAATTTGCATGAAGGTTGTTTTTCTGATGAACATTATATCACACCTTCTTTCGTCTATGCAGGTGGATTGAGTCGTTGGCAATGTTTTGAACCAATGGTCAAATTATTTAGTGAAATAAAAGAACAGATTCCGACAGCCACGCTTTCTCTTTACGTAAAGGATAGCAAATTTGTTCAAGATGTTCTTGGTAAGTATGGAGTAGAGGCTAAAATACAATATGTATCTCAAGATCAATTACCTAATGAAATGAAAAAATATAAGTATGGCTTTATCCTTCGCGATGACTTACTTCTTAATAGAGTAGCTACCCCAACAAAGATGAGCACATATATGTCAAGCGGAGTTATACCTGTGTATTCTGATGTAATAGACGCATTTCATGAAAATCTCGGCAATCTTCAATATACTGTGCCTTTATCAACCGATGGCACGACTGGTTTGGAAAAGTTGATCAAGTTAGAAAATACTGTTATTAAAGGAACAGATGTACAAAGAGAATACAAAAATGTTTTTCAAACATTTTATAATGCTGATTATTATATTCCTTTAATTGCTTCAAAAATTGAAGAATGTTGTAAATAGTATTTTTAGAAATACTTTGAATTTTATGGAAAAATGTAGGTTGTTTATCATTGGTACAATTCCACCTCCAATCGGTGGAGTAACTGTTCATACAAAAAGGTTGATGGATTATTTGGATCAATTTGGTATAAAGTATATATTTATTCCACTAATTACGAGAAATCTACCAAGGATTTTTGGAACTATGTTGTTTATTCGAGAGCGAACAATTTTCCATTTTCATTCAAGTAACTCGATAGTAAAATCATTACTGTCTTTAATTTCCAAATTGAATAGGAATGCAATATTTATAAATACCATGCATGGAAACTTAATTACAAAACATGGATGGAATTATCGTTTGCATTATCTATCACTTAGATGGGCTGATTATCCCATTATGCTAAATCAAGGTAGCTATGATGTTATTAAGGTTTGTAACAAGAATGCAAAAATGTTGTCTGCTTTTATTCCACCAGTGGTTAGAGAATCTCTACCTATTGATTTTCAAAAGCAAATTGATGCTTTCAAAGAAGATCATTCTTATATTTTCGCAACAAATGCATATAATCTTTCTTATCAAGGTAAAGAAGAAACTTATGGTGGAAGCCATCTTATGGAAGTCTTTAATAAGATGGATGCAAGTGTAGGTCTGATTTTTTCTGACCCTACTGGGAACTATAAACAATTTTTGAAAGATAAATTTTCAGTTTTGCCTCCTAATGTATTATTTCTGAATGGAATGCATTCGTTTTATGAGGTAATGGCTCAGAGTGATTGTTTAATACGCTATACGGCCTCTGATGGCGATTCGCTTTCTATACGTGAAGCATTATATTTAGGTAAACCAGTCATTACTACTGATGTCGTTTCGAGGCCTGAGGGTGTAACTTTGTTAAGGTATGGGGATGATGAAGCTTTAATAAATATGTTAAATTTCTTTGTGAAAACTGATGTAAAACAAGCATCTGTCAAGGTGATTAATGGAGCTGATCAATTAAAAAGTCTTTATGAACAAATTATACGCGAATAGATGATCTTGTTTAATAATTAAGAAACAAAATAATAAGAATAAAATGAGACAACTGATTCAAGATCTTAAAAATGGTGGTACAATTCTGGAGGAAGTGCCGGCTCCTATGGTGAAAAGTGGTGCATTGTTGATAAGAACGACACGTACTTTGGTGTCGCTTGGAACAGAACGTAGTCTGGTTGAGTTTGGTAAAGCTAATCTATTGGAGAAGGCAAAACAACAGCCTGATAAAGTGAAGCAGACTCTGGATAAAATTAAGACTGATGGCTTAAAACCAACTATTGATGCGGTGAGAAACAAGTTGAACCAACCTCTTCCACTTGGTTATTGCAATGTTGGTGTGGTGGAAGCCGTGGGAAAAGGCGTAACTAGTTTTGAAGTCGGCGACCGAGTTGCAAGCAATGGACAACATGCAGAATATGTTTGTGTTCCTCAGAACCTCTGTGCAAAGATTCCAGATGGAGTGACTGATGACGAGGCTGCATTTACTGTTATCGGTTCAATCGCTCTTGAAGGTGTTCGTTTAAGTAATCCAACATTAGGCGAGACAGTCGTGGTTATTGGTTTAGGATTAGTTGGTTTATTGGCTGCCCAATTGCTTAAAGCTAATGGTTGTCGTGTAATAGGTTATGATTTCGACCAACAGAAGGTTGACATTGCTGTTCAACGTGGTATTATTGCCTTTAATGCTGCTAGTGGAACAGATCCTATAAAATTTGTACAGGAAAAAACTGATCAAATAGGCGCTGATGCGGTTGTGATAAGTGCTAGCAATCCTACAAACGAAATAATTCATCAAGCTGCAGAGATGAGTCGTAAGCGTGGTCGGATTGTTCTTATCGGTGTAATAGGTCTGGATATTCAGCGTGCGGATTTCTATAAGAAAGAATTGTCTTTCCAAGTTTCGTGTAGTTATGGTCCAGGACGGTATGAGGATGATTATGAACAAAAGGGAATTGACTATCCGCTTCCATTTGTACGTTGGACAGAAAATCGCAATTTCCAAACAATGCTACAGTTGTTGGATGACAAGGCTATAAATGTAGATTGCCTTATAAGTGAGCGTGTGAAATTGGAGGACTATGAGCAGATATATGGAGATATGCGTAAACGTGGCTCCATTGCGAGCATTATGGTTTATCCAGAAAAACAGGTGAAGCTGAACACTGTGAAACTTGATGAGCGGAACTATGAAGGGAAAAAAGGAGTAATTGGCATTATCGGAGCAGGTAACTTCACTTCAGCTACAGTGATTCCTAATATGAAAGCCATTAATGCAAATATTAAGATGATTGCCTCTGCAGGTGGACTTAGTGCAAAGATAATGGCTAAAAAAGGCCAGATTAGTCAAGCTACATCTGACTATAAAGAGATTCTTGCTGATAAAGATATCGACACTGTTTATATCACCACACGTCATAATATGCACTATCAAATGACGATAGATGCTCTTAAGGCTGGTAAAAATGTGATGGTAGAAAAACCGTTGTGTTTAAATAAGCAGGAACTTGATGATATCATAAAGATACAGCAAGAGAGTGGACGTATCTTAATAGTTGGCTTTAATCGTCGTTTTGCTCCACTTGCTGTCAAGATGAAGCAACTGCTTGGCGAAGGACCAAAGAATATTATTGCCACAATGAATGCAGGATTTATACCTCTCGATGTTTGGGTACAAGATATGGAAGTAGGAGGAGGACGTATTATTGGTGAAGCATGTCACTATATTGATCTTTGTTCTTATCTCGCAGATTCTCGCGTGAAAGCTGTTTGTATGAATTCACTTGGAGAAAATCCTCAAGATAATACAGATAATGTATCAATACTGCTTCGTTACGAGAATGGCTCGAATGCTGTTATCAATTACTTTGCCAATGGTTCGAAAGAATATAGCAAAGAACGTATCGAAGCATATGCTCAGGGAAAGATTCTTATTATTGACAATTGGCGTACATTGACTGGATATGGTATAAAGGGATTTTCTAAGGCTAAAAGTAGCATGGATAAAGGGCATCGTGCTGAATTTTCTGCTATTATAGAAGGTGTGAAAAAAGGTGTTCCTCCAATATCACTTGATAGTGTTGTGAATACCACGAAAGCTTCTTTTGCTGCAATACAGTCATTGAAAGAAAATTGTTGGATAGAAATTTAGAAATAGATTAATGAATATAAACACAATAGTCTCAGTATTAAAGACTAAAGGATTACGATATATTGCATTTCGTGCTTCATACGAATTTCGAAGGAAGAGCGGATTGATGTTGAAGCAATATCCTATAAACTTTGTTGAGAAGATGTTTATATCTTTAGATGAGTTTAGGAAAGAGGATAGGTTTTTTTTTAAATCTAGAGAGTCTTTGAACGTGCCAAAGGATCCTACTGATGCATTAAAGGCAAAAGCTAAAAGAATATTATGTGGTGAAGTGCAATTCTTCTCGCATTCTTGGATGGATCTAGGAAATTATGATTGGATAACAAATCCTGATACTGGCTATAAATATGATATTCATCAACATTGGTCACAAGTGGAGGACATCGATCCAAAAGCTGGTGACATCAAGTTTGTGTGGGAGAAATCTCGTTTTAGTTGGCTCTCTGTCATCATGCGTTATGATTATCATTTCGACGAAGATCATTCGGAGTTCGTTTTTGGTCAGATTATGGATTGGATAAATAAAAATCCTCTGAATTGCGGGCCGAATTATAAATGCAGTCAGGAAACTAGTATTCGTATTTTGAATTGGATAATGTTGTTGAACTTCTACAAGAACTCAGAGGCTTTAACAGAAAAACGTTTTCAGAAAATTGTCAATAGTATTTATTGGCAGATAAAGCATATAGAAAGTAATATTAGTTTCTCTCGTATATGTGTTAGAAATAATCACGCGATAACAGAAACGTTGACATTGTATCTTACATCATTACTGATGCCGTGGTTGCCAGATGCTGAGAAACGTAAGAAGAATGGTAAATGTTGGTTTGAACAGGAAATTGATTTTCAGATAGCAGATGACGGTTCGTTTATTCAGAATAGTATGAACTATCATCGTGTAGTGATTCAATTGCTTACATGGGCTATAGCCATAGCAGATTGTAATAGAGAAAAATTTAGTGATTTCATATATGTGAAGGCATTGAAGAGTGTAAATTTCTTATATCAGTTTCAAGAGGAAAGTAATGGTTGGTTGCCAAACTATGGTGCCAATGACGGAGCTTTGTTCTTCCATTTGAATGATAATGATTATAGAGATTATCGCCCACAGCTTGATGCTTTGTATTGGCTGCTAACAGGAAAAAATTTGTATCTTGAATCACAGGAAGACTATCAATGGTATAACAAATCTGGGGTATCGCATCATTTGTTATCTCTATTAAATAAACAACAGGGTGTTGTCGATTTTAAAGATAGTGGTTATTTCTTGTTTCGTGAGTTTGACACTTTAACTTTCATTCGTTGTGGTGGATATAACAGTAATGAGGGTGGAAATGATAGTCTAAACATAGATATTTGGTATAAAGGAGAGAATGTTTTGTTGGATGCTGGTTCGTATAAATACAATACAGAAGATAAATTAATACGCTATTTCAATGGGAATGCATCGCATAACACGGTGATGCTGGACGATCATGACTTTATGCAGAAGGGCATCCGTTTTATTTGGAATTATCCTACACAGGTGATTTCCGTAAAGGCTAGTGAGAGCGAGAACGAATTTGTGTTTAAAGCGAGAATTAAAGCATTTTGTTATGTAGCTCCAAATATAATTGTGGAGCGGACTGTTAGGAAAAAGAAAGGAATTCCGGAATGGAATGTTTTGGACAGGATTGAAAATAAACCACCTATAAGCATTATGAAGCAATTATGGCATACCGCAGATTCTAATTTTCAATTGAAGAGCGATGCTGAGCGTTATAATTCTAGTGGAAAGTATTCATCCTATTATGGGGAATATATTAAGGATGAACAGATACAATTTTCAACTGATGGCAATGAGATAAAAACAAATATAATTTTACAACAATAAATGAGAGTTTTATATTTTCATCAACATTTTACTACACCTACGATAGGCGGAGGAACGCGAAGTTATGAGTTCGCTGAGAGGTTGATTGCTAGAGGTCATCAGGTGACTATGGTATGCGGTGGTAATCATGATTTCAATCTTGCTGCAACTGGCATAAATGGTGTTACAAGAGGCTCTATTGATAACATCGATCTGATACAGATTAAAGTACCATACGCAAACAAAATGGGACTTGTTGACCGAGCAAAGAGTTTTGCTCAGTATGCTCTCGTTGGAAGAAAAATAGCTAAGAAATTAAGGGATGACTATGATATAGTCTTTTCAACTTCTACACCATTGACAGCTGGATTACCTGGTATTTATGCAAAGCGCAAGTTCAAAAAACCTTTCGTATTTGAGGTTCGCGACTTATGGCCGGCTTTGCCTAAGGCATTAGGTATGAAGAATCCTTTCTTTATCACTGCTATGAGTATCATTGAGAAGAAAAGTTATCATAAGGCTGACGGATGTATCGGACTTTCACCTGGTATTTGCGATGGCATAAGAGCAAGAAGTCAAGAAGGTAAGTCTATTGAAATGATACCTAATGGTTGTGATCTTGAATTGTTCAAACCCGGTGATCGAAAAAACTTGCAGTTGGAAGGTATTAAGCCAACGGATACTGTTGCAATTTTCACTGGTGCTCACGGTATTGCAAATGGTCTTGATGCTATTTTGAATGCTGCAACAGTTCTTAAACAACGTGGAAGAAATGATATCGCTCTGGTGTTCATTGGAGATGGCAGATTGAAACCGGGTTTGGAAGAAAGAGCAAAGAAAGAAGGTTTGGATAATTGCCATTTCTTTAAGCCTATTTCTAAGACCCAATTGAAGGACATTGTTGCTTCTGTGGATATTGGTTTGATGTGTTTGAAAAATGTTCCTGCATTTTATTATGGAACTTCACCAAATAAATTCTTTGATTATATAGCTTCAGGTTTACCAGTGTTGAATAATTATCCTGGTTGGTTAGCTGATATGATAAAAGAAAACAAATGTGGTTTGGCTGTGGAACCTGATAATGCTGAAGTATATGCCGATGCACTTATTTATCTTGCCGATCATCCTGAAGAGCGTAAAACCATGGGTGCAAATGCTAGAAAACTTGCAGAGCGTGATTTCAATCGTGATGACCTTGCTGATAAGTTTGTGAATTTTTTGGAGAATGTCTATGAAAAGAAATATTCTTTATAAAAATAATTAGTGGCTTTTATATTAGTAAACATGAATAAATTATTTATTAATCATAAGACCACCTTTGTGAGTACGATAATACTTTGTATTGCGTTGATAGTGGGGGGAACATTTAATGTATGGAGCATTCGTTGTACTAATTCTATTGCTGATTCTGTTGTTTTGTTATCGGAAAAGATGAATCTTAAAACCGGAGTTCAGAATGACGTAGAAGTGAAGGCTATGATTGATAAGCAAAATGATTTGTTGAAGGTCAATATTGAGCAGATTCTATCTACACAGACAACAACAAACATCATCTTGGGTATACTGGCGTTGGTCTTTACTGCATTGTCACTTTATGGTGCCCACAAAAATGATGTGAAGCGGAAGGAACTTGATGATGCTATTGCTTCTATTAATGAAACAAAGGATAAAGTTGTAGAAGAAGCAAAGGCAAAGATGCAAGAAATTGTCAATGAGGGCGCAAAAAGACAGAATCTATTTGATCAGTTAGCTCGTATTGATCGGTTGGATTTACCTGATAAGAAAGTTCCTGCTTATACAAATTTCATAAAGCAACATTCGGATTTGGATGGTGTCAATCTTTCTTATGTTTATTGTATGCGCGGTAATGCCAACCAAGCGATGTCTAAAAACGATGCTGCTATGGCAGACTATAAACAAGCATTGAAAATAGATTCTAAATCTTCATTAGCATATTGCTGTATTGGAAACTTGTTCATTACAAAAGGTAAGTTTGAAGAAAGCATTGAACCATTTAAAAAAGCATTAGATTTGGAACCAGAGAATGCGAGCATTATGTTTAGCATAGCTAATAGTTATTCTAAGATAAAACAATTTAAAGAAGCAGGAAATTATTATCAGTTGGCCACTAATGCTGATCCTGATTATTGCTTCGTTTACTATAATAAAGGCATTGATTTACTAAATCAAGCAAAACAATATGATAATACAGATAAGGAAAAGGCAGAACAATTGCATCAAGAAGCATTAGCCCAATTTAATGCTTGTCTTCAAAGGAATCCTTCTTATTTCCCTGCAAAAATATCTATGGTGTCTATATTTCGAGATAAGGACCCTTTGCGTGCGAAAAAAGAACTGAGTGATACATTATCTTTTAAGTTGGATAAAGATTTGGTGATGGCGATTATTCAACGTTCTATTGTATTAATGCTTCATGGTGATTATCCACAAGCCAAAACGGGTTTTGAATTCTCATTGATATTTGACCCGACAATCAGCAAGCGTTGGTTAATGCAGCTAAATGCGCCTTAGTTATGTCAGATTCACAACTTGCTTTTCACTATGCGCAGCGTGTCTTAGATATTTCAAAGGTGAATGGTAATGAAAGTTGTAATGATGAGGCAACTGAAGTGATAATTAAAGCAAAATTGATGACTATTAATCCTTTCAATGGAATGGTTGTGCCTTTAAAAGTAGAAAATAAACAAATAGAAGATAAGCAGAAAAATGGCTAACGACTGGATTATAGAGAAAAGATATAATAGTGGATATCAGTTTCTTCAGGATATAACTTTTGGTGGAGATTTTTTCTTTAATGAAAAGAAAAACTTTATTTATCGAGGCCAATCCACAGAAGATTATAAACTCATACCAACGGCTCTTCGAATGAAGATTGAGGATTTGGTAGATTATGCCCTAATAAAAGCGGACGAGATTTGTGAGTGCGAAACATTTCAAATCATGGCTGAATCACAAATTTTGCATGAATTTTATGAACGTTGCGATTATAACAATCTATATGTACCGTCAGAGTCTAGTCTCCGCATGAATGTAGTTTATTCCAACGATTACAAAAATCTGTTAACTCCAACTAAGTGGCTGTCAGATGATTTATTCGAGATTGCAGGTATAGCTCAGCATTATGGTGTCCCTACGCGACTATTAGATTGGACTTATAGTATAAATGTGGCAATCTACTTTGCCATCAGTGATTATTTTAGAAATGAATCACTGTTCGGAAAAACGGGGAATATTGTCATTTGGGTACTTGATATTACAATTACTAAACCTATGTTTGTTAATCAATTTGTTAATCAATCTATTGGCAATGGTTTGGACATTCCCTTGAGGTTCATTAGACCATCATATAATGGAAATCCCAACTTGGCAGCTCAGAGAGGTCTGTTCTCCCTTTGGCAAATATCACGTAATAGAGACACTTCAGATTCAATAGATCGTGAACCATTGGATGAGAAGTTGCTGAAGTTTATACAAAAAGACCAAAAGATGGAACAGCTTTTTCCTAAGCCTCTAATGTATAAACTTGTTATTCCCAATAATGACATTTTTGTTCTCTATCAATATCTACTTTCTCAGAATATTAATGCATCATCACTCTTTCCTGGCTATGCTGGAGTGAAAAGAGCAATGGATGAAAACCTAGTAATGAGAAAGCACATGCCTGTAGGAAGGCAACTTTATGTTGATGAAAATCAAATTTCCATAAGTACGATAAAACTCAATTTATAATAATTGAATAGGGCCAGTAATTAATTTTTTAAACAGACTTCTTTATTTTACTGAAAATTATTTTAGAATCTATGTAATAATAGTAAGGTCATACATAATTTAATAAATAATTATTGTTACACCTTCAAATTGCATGTTGATTCTCTCTTTTTAAATAAGAGAAAAAATTCGTTAACTATTTATGTATAAGCATTTTTTCAAGCGACTAATAGATTTTTCTCTTTCACTTTTGGCTTTACTAATCATTTGGCCATTTTTGTTATTAATAATGATATGGCTTCATTTTGCCAATAAAGGATCAGGTGCATTCTTTTTCCAGGAACGTCCGGGGTTGAATAACAAAATATTCAAAGTAATCAAATTTAAGACGATGACAGATGAACGTGACTCTGAAGGAAAGTTACTTCCAGATGATGTTCGTTTGACAAAAATTGGTAAATTTGTACGCTCAACATCTATAGATGAATTGCCTCAATTGATTAATGTATTAAAAGGGGATATGGCATTGATTGGTCCGCGACCGTTGTTAGTGCAATATCTTCCTCTTTACAGTCAGAAGCAAGTAAGGCGTCATGAAGTTCGTCCAGGCATTACCGGATGGGCGCAAGTGAATGGACGAAATGCAATTAGTTGGACGAAGAAGTTTGATTTGGATGTTTGGTATGTGGATCATTGTTCGTTCATGCTTGATCTGAAAATTATTTTTCTTACCATAAAGAAAGTTCTGGTAAGAGAGGGTATTTCAAAACAGGGGCAAGCAACAATGGAAGTGTTTAACGGTAAAAATTAATCAGCATATATGTATTTATACGGGGCTAGTGGTCATGCAAAAGTTATAATAGATATTTTACTTGCACAAGGAATAACTATTGACGGACTTATAGATGATAATCCTAATATAGATGATTTATTGGGATTCCCTGTTTTTCATAAAATGATTAATTTCTCACCACTGATAGTGAGTATCGGTTTGAATGCAACTAGGAAAAGGATAGTCGAAAAACTTTCGTGCGAATTTGGAAAAGCAATTCATCCAACTGCGATTATTTCTGATTATGCAACGATTGATGTCGGGTCGGTTATTATGCAAGGGGCAATTATTCAATCATGTGCATTAATAGGCATGCACTGTATTATTAATACGGGTGCATCCGTTGATCATGAGTGTGTTATTGGCGATTATGTACACATTTCTCCACATTGTACGCTTTGTGGAAATGTCCATGTTGGCGAAGGTTCATGGATTGGCGCAGGCAGTATAATCATTCCAGGTGTAAAAGTAGGTAAATGGAGTGTGATAGGCGCCGGTTCAGTTGTTTCAAAAGATATCCCCGATGGTGTTCTTGCTGTTGGAAATAGATGTAAGGTTGTAAAAAATATAAAGTTATAGATGTTTGGTTTATATGACAAATAGAATTTATCTCTGTCTCGCTCACATGAGCGGGAATGAAATGAAATATATCCAAGAGGCGTTTGATACGAATTGGGTGGTTCCGTTGGGACCGAATGTGAATGCTTTTGAGGAAGATCTCGAAAGGTTTGTGGGTGAGAACAAGAAGGTGGTGGCGCTTTCTGCCGGTACGGCCGCTGTGCATTTGGCGCTGCTGGCTTGCGGTG
>Ga0172378_10005889_pt1 | contig 11448 bp, 6 predicted proteins | sample GrowelOW332metaG_FD_119755 | JGI IMG/M metagenome (GOLD analysis project Ga0172378, IMG submission 119755) | Groundwater microbial communities from an aquifer near a municipal landfill in Southern Ontario, Canada - Pumphouse #3_1 metaG | ecosystem: Environmental > Aquatic > Deep subsurface >... | reverse complement strand
CGTCTGGACTTTCCTGTTCCATAATTTCATGTAAGCTTCGCTCATTACTCCGTTTCTTACATTTTTATTCTGTCCCTGTACGTATAGCTGATTTACGCAAATCAAAAAAACGAATAGCATTAAAAATTTTAATTTCATTACTTAAATATTTTTTTAGTTTTTTAATTTATAGAAGATCAATCAGGAATCTTTATTTATTAATGGTTAAATATTTTAATTTTATTTTCTGGTTTGATAAAACAACCAATCAAAAAGCGGATCATAATTTAGAGTAATATCCCAAACATTATGTTCTGCTTCGGGGTATTCGGTGTATTTGGGATTTCCCCCAACAGCTTTAAGGGCCTTAACCATATCCCTTGAAAATTTAACAGAAACAGTAGGGTCTCTAGCCCCATGAAAACACCATATTGGCACATTTCTGATTTTAGAGGCCATGTTTAAATCTACTCCTCCGCAAAGAGGAAATGCCGCAGCAAACTTATCAGGTAGTCTGCATAGAAGATCCCATGTAGCAAAACCTCCCATTGAAGGACCTCCAACATAGATAGATGATGTATCGACAGGATATTCCGTTATGATTTTTTCAATAAGTTTCATTAATAAAGCCATCGGTACTGTAGGCATTTCAGAGAATGTGAGAGGATAAGACCAATTATCTGATTTAACCCATCGTTTGTACTTAGAGCATTGAGGAACTAAAACGATACAGGGATGTTTTTTTTGAAATTCGGACTCGCCAAAACGGGCAGATAACTCTAAAGGCTTTTTATTATCTGAACCAACAGACCCCATACCATGTATATACAAAAGCAAAGAATATGTTTTGGACGAACTATTTTCAGGAACAAAAATCCGGAATGGAATCCGGTTTGTACCCTCAACAAAGTCATAACCTTTAAAGCCGTCATAATCAGAATATACAAAACCTTTTGCATTTTCGATATCAATGCTTTCACTTTTAGCAACCTCTTCACTTTCCGTTCCATTGATATTTGAATCATTTATCTGGCTCTCTTTTTGAGAAGTACAGGAAAAAAATGCAAAGATAATTAATAGAAAAAAATAATGGACAAAATCGGTATACATAATTGTTTTACATTTTTTTATACTTTTAGTTTTACATTTCACAATCCATATAAAACCATTATGTCAACAACATTAAAAATGTTCTGGACATAATGGTTCTATTTACTTAGTAAAGCGCTTAAATCTTAACTTTCGCTAAAACAGAAATTTCATATAATCGAGGCCGATTGTTTACATAATCAGGTATATAATATCTCACCTTACTAGTAGCAATTGCGTCAAATTCAGTTCCATATTGTGCATTTGAATTCCCTGTAACCGACACAATATCTTTCCATTCACCATTAACTTCGGCCTGAAGGTTAAAAGTAGAAATCGGCCAACCTATGGTACCTCCTGACCCCATCAAGGTCTGAAAATAATAGATATTATATTCCTGCCCTAAATCTATTTCTAGCCAATGTACCCCTGTGTCATTAGTTACCCATCTCGAATCGTTTGAAATAATGCCGTCAACAGCATTTTCGCCTACATAAGTGGACAAGACATCATCACTGGTTTTTACAGGTTTATTCAAAACAACATTAAGAATCTGAATAAGTTCAACAGAAACAAAATCCGTATAAAATGTATCTATAGCCGTTGGTTCAGGAAGAAACATAGTACGATATAAAACCGGATAATCAGAATCAATATCTGTTATTGACGAAGAACTTCCAATGTCTTTAACTCCAATAATTTTGGAAACAGGGAGATTTGTCAATTTATCCTGATAGGTAAATTCAACTCCTATTTCTGTATCATCAATTAAAGAATACCAATACATAGTTAAAGAAGACAAAGAAGGTTCAAACTGAGCAGACTGATAATAGTGATTTTCTAATGTGGAAATATAACGATCCCCGTAAACTTGAGCGATTTTCTCTGTTTTTATAGACCTGTGCCCATTACTATCTCTTGAATAGATTTCAAATATATAACTTTTGTCTGTCAATATTTTACTGTTTTCCCCAATCTGCACATCGAAATAATCAGGCGACAAACGATTTTCAACCGGAACAATTAATGAATCACTTCCCTGATCCCAAAAAATAGCAAAAGTTGAGATCATTGGATTCCTAGTGTACATTCGCAATAATACACGATTTTCTCCACTAAAGGCTTCTATTGAATCTGCGGAGGGAATATATATTATTTCTCCATTTTTAAGATATTCATCTTGAACATCATTCATTTCAGAACAATTAATAAATAATAAAATAATACTTATTAAAGGAATATATAGCAAAAGCTTTTTCATTTTATTACAATTAAGAATTATACTTTTCGTTTTTAAAAATATCATCTTTCAACCCCCCAGAATCTTATTTCTGCCAGGTTAAGATTATTAGATCCGCTCCATGTTTCTGTGCAACGGAAACGGATATACCTTACTGGAGTATTCTCAATATCGAATTCATACTCTTCACCAGCTGCGGCATAAACCAGATCATCGGATGTCGGCTCTTCCCCAGCATCCAACCCTGATGGGCGATATGCTTCCTGATCCATCATCTTGTACCACCCATCCCAATTATCTACTTTAATTGCAGAAGGATCGTTAGTACCCCAAATTTCAAAATGTTTTGGACTATGAAGCTTAAATGCCCATAATTGTCTTGACCAGAATTTAAATCGAGAAAGTTTGGCTGTCACTCCCAAATCAATTGTAAAATAGGGATTAGGAAGCGAGCCAACAATATAAAACACATTACCATCCGGTGTAATTGCACCGTCCCATAAAACAGGCATATCCTGACCCCAGGTACCTAATAGTGGATAATTGGGTGACTGAGGTAATCCTACAAATTTGTTGTCATCCAACTGCATCTCGAATATGGGTTTATTAATACTATAAATAGTATCTGTAATATTTCCATATCTGTCACTTATAAAAGTACCAACATTGACTTCTACAGTATCCATCCCTCTGACTGATTTAGCGGCATCCTTCTCCGCTGTATAAAAATTATCAATGGCCGAAAACTCCCCATTCTCATTTTTAGCGATTAGACCAACAATAATATTTTCTTCTTCCGGATTCTCCCACTTAACGGTAAGTCCACCCCAAGATGAAGCTACATTCACTGTTGATAAGATGGAATAAATAGGGGAGTCTTGTGGTTCGATTTCTACAGACACTGGTTGTGATTCATTTTCACTTCGGTCAACAACTATCAATTTGACAATTGTTTTTGTTGATTTACCAAACCCCTTTAATTTCATTGAATTCAGGAAAAAAGAAGCCCGTTCTTCAGCTTGCTGACCATTGGACAAAGTATACAATGCCTTGACATATAAAATATCCTCGTCAGAAGGCAATTCATAATTAATTTCACTACCTCCGGCAAAATTAGCAACGACGCAATTAGTAACACTGTTTGGCGCAATTTGGTCAGTTGGATATTGCCCAATATATTGCTCTTTAGAACAAGATACCAGAAGACAAAATAACAGAAATTTGAATATTTTTTTCATAATGTTCATCATTTTATGTATTTAAATTGAAATACGATCACCAGTATGGATTTTGAACTAGATTAATATCAGACCGAAGGGTTGATTCCTTAATTGGCCACAAATAATTTTTCGTTCCAAAAGTATAGTTATACAAAATTTTAGGAATATAGAAATCATCAGTTTTACCATTTGTATTCCACGCTTTTACTGGCTGATTATAATAAAAATAGGCAAGTTTCCATCTACGCAAATCCCAAAATCGTTTACCCTCAAAGGCTAATTCAATAAGTCGTTCCTGTTGGATTATCGACCGCATACCCTCTTTTGTATCAGGCTTTGTAGTATTTTTAGAATATTCTGTCCAGCTCTCTTTCACACCCTCAAGACCGGCTTTTGCCCTAATAATATCAATGTATTTATATACCTCTGGAGTAGGCTGATCATTATATTCATTCAATGCCTCTGCATATAGTAAGTATAAATCTGACAAACGCATAATCGGGAAAGTAGTACGAACAAGTACAAGACCACTACCTTGAGTTGAAGGATGTACCGATTCAAAATGTGAAAGTTTTTTGGGATAATATCCTGTTATAGAGTATTTTAAATTGGATGTATTACCTGATGCTTCTCCCTTTTTCATGTGTAAAACCCAAGACTGAGTATTTGATGTACCTACCCCTACATCATTATAACGTCCATTTCCAAACCATATACCTCCATCGAAACCAAGATTTGCATAGAATCGTGGTTCCCGGTTCAAATGCAAGATAGGAGCACGAAAACCTGGAAGAACATAATACTTTTGGTTATCTGGCGTTGTAGTTAAGTTATAGCGATCCGTATAATCAAAGCTTTTATCTTCATCTATAGGAACACCATGATTTGTGTAAAAAAGTTCTGCCATATTCAATGTCGGAGCAAGATTTGAAGTAACTAAACCAGTACTAAGTTGTGAGCTGTCAAAAAATGGTAAAGACATCCTTGTAAGTTGGTCCAATACATTGCGTGAATTTGCCCATATTAATTCCGAATTCCATTTGTCTGCAACAACATGACGTAACGACATTAATAACAGAGTTGAATCAGATAAAGAATACATTGGGTAATCAAATTTGTAAAAATAAATGTTCGCCGATAAGCAGGTATCAATAGCATTCTTACATGCCACCATTGCTTTTTCCCATTTTTGTTTGTCATATACAGGATTAAAAAGATTTCTTCCTGTATTATCTTTTAAATTATCATAATCTGAATTCCCATTAAAAAGTGGACTCGCAGCAGTTACTAATATTTTTGCTTTTATAGAAAGCGCTATCGGCCTGGTTATGTGACCTAATTCAGTTGTCCTATTGGATACTATCATGGGAAGATCTGGTACTGCCTCATCAATCAATTCTGTTATGTAATTTACGCAATCATCAAATGGATCACGATAAACTTGTACTTCATCTATACTTGCTGAGATAGGCAAATTTTGTTTGACTAACGGAATAGGACCAAAAAGTCTTAACAGATAATAGTGGTAATAGGCTTTTAAAAATTTGACCTCTGCAATCCACCTGATGCGATCCTCTTCGCTTAAGTCTGCTCCAACCTCCACTATTTTTTCTAGAAAGGTATTACAGTCACGAATACCTGAATATAGTTTATTAGCTCCGTTTTGGCCAACCCAAAAATTAAAAATAGGGTTATCCGTATTTTGCAAATCTTTTTTCAGATAAATACCGTTAAGTGAATAATATTGTGTATAAAAACTTTCGTTCTCATCAAGCCAATATTCGTCGGAACCCAGCATAGCAGGATCTGAATTAGCACTACCAAAATTTGGCAGGTACGAATAGCAAGTTGATAAAAATTTCTCTGCACCAACTTTGTCAGTAAAAGAATTATCAATTGTTGGTACATTGTCTGGTACAACATCTAAATAATCTTTACAGGAATAATTAATTACCAAAAAACATATTGTTATAAAATAAATTCTTTTCATATTTACGTTGTTTTAAAATGAAATTTGAAGTCCCATATTATAAACCTTTTGGATTGGATATCCTAGTCCATTGCCAGCCATTTCAGGATCCCATAATTTAAAATTACTAAATACCAATAAGTTCGTTCCGCTTAAATATAAACGGAGTTTTTTTATTCCGGATTTTTGAATTATTTTCTGAGGAATGGTATAACCAAATTCAAGAGATTTGAGACGAATGAATGATCCGTCACGCATAAACCAGGTACTTTTTACTACATTATTTTCAATCAACTGATTTGAAAGCCGTGGCCAAAGGGCATGCACATCGCGATTATTTTCTGACCAATGATCATCAGCATAAACTTTCAGGAGCTGATTTTTTGATATACTGGCTGAAGACCCATCAGTATCAATAAATGGAGAAGTTGAAGAGGCATTAATCCAAAATGATTCCTTTGCTAATCCCTGAAAAAAACAGGACAAATCAAATCCTTTATAACCACTGGAGAATCCAAATCCGTAAACAATTTCCGGTTCTGATGGATAGCCAATAGGAACTTGATCCAAAGAAGTAATCTTATCGTCACCATTAATATCTTTATATTTAATGTCTCCACCACTATATTCACCAAAACTCTGTATAGGCGAATTTTCTTTTTCCGCATCATCTACAAATAATCTTTCTGCAACATATCCCCATTGCTGACTGATTGGACGACCAATTTTTGATAGCCAAGGTGTCGTCGTGTTATCAAGATCTTCATAAACACTAAATTTGGATTTTGCATAAGTGTAATTTGCTCTGACTGTAAGCCATAGACTATTTTGAAAGCTATGACTATAGTCTAAAGAGATATCCACTCCGCTACCTTTTGCCTCACCAACATTCGATTGAGGTGATGCCGACAAACCCATTGTTGCGGGGATATATGTACGATCCATTAATATATTAGTCCTACGCTCTGTATAGTAATCTACTCGTATTTCCGCATCTTTAAATAATCCTAGTTCCAAACCAAGGTTCATTTTTCTGGATGTTTCCCATGTAATTTTGTCATTTTCGTACCTTGAAATCGATACACCATTAGTGGTATAAGAAAAATCTTCTCCAAATATGAATCCTTTACTAGAACTATTCAAATCAACCTCCGAAAGATAAAAAAACCTGTCTTCCGCACTACCAATTGCATCGTTACCAACTAATCCATATGTGGCTTTAAACTTCAACTTTGATACTATTCTTTTCAGCCTTGCATTCCAGAATGGCTCATTGGAAGCGAACCATGCCAAACCTGCTGATGGGAAAAATCCAAAACGTTCGCTCTTAGAGAAGCGTTCTGACCCATTATATCCAAAATTAAATTCAGTAAAATACCGTTTGTCATAGGAATAAGTCAACCGTCCCGACACACCTAAATTTCTGCTTGGTAACGACAATTGCAAGGTAGAAGCGTTTCCAGTAGAATAGTTACGTCTCGTATACACCAACAAAGCACTAATGTCATGTTTATCCGCTATAGTTTTGTCATAATTCACTGTAGCTTCCATATAGGTGGTGGTATTTAATACTTTACTGCCGGGAGAATAAGATAAATATTCAGTTCCTTCAGCTGCATTCAAGGGAGACAATGTATATGTATCATCATATTTATCATACATCCCAATTGAATAATAAAATGGATTATAATACCTCGAAACGTCAAAAAATGAATAACGATTTGTGCTGAATAGACCACGGAAATACAAACCATCTGTAATAAAATCAAGTTTTTGCTTTACTTCAAATTGTGCAAGCATCTTAGATGTACTATACTCCTTGTACCCTTTTACCATATCTGCATACGGATTTATATAATTCCCGTCTGCATAATTCCCGAACAGAATATGAGATGAATATTTATATTGTTCATCTGGTGCATAATATGCGGGGAATTGAACAGGATCAGACCTCATTACTTTGCTGTAAAGAGCAGATCCTCCATCAATAGGACCGCTATAATCATCGAAAGTTCCATTTAAGCGAACTGCTGCCTCAGTAGTCTTTGTTATGTCAATGTTTATATTTGAACGTAAAAGATAGCGTTTGAGATCAATATTATTGTTAAAATTATTTTTTGCGTCAACATTTAAAGCACCATTATCCTGATTATAAGTTCCTGCTATGTAGTATCTTGCAACTTTACCTCCTCCACTGACATTAAAATTAGCTCGATGATTTATTGTACTTCTTTTAAACAGTGTTTTGTACCAATCTGTTGCCGGGTATACATTCGGATTGGCCCCTGTAGAAGTTTCAGCAATTTTTTCCTGTGAGTAGACGTCTATTCCCGTTATTGGATCTCTCGTAGCTACAGCCTCGTTATTCAATTTCATATAGGTGATAGGATCTGCCAGTTTTACACTTTTTGTCGGCTCAGAAATTGAGGTTTCATAACGGAAAGATATTTGAGCTTTCCCTTCTTTACCTTCCTTGGTGGTCACCATAATCACACCGTTTGCTCCGCGTGCACCATATAAAGCAGTGGCCGCTGCGTCCTTCATGATTGAAAAACTGGCAATATCGTCGGGCTGAGTACGTGCCAGATCGGAAGACGTCATTTCAACACCATCAATTATAATCAGGGGACCACTTGCATAAGAAAATGATGTAACTCCCCGAACAAAATAACTTGCGTCATCCTCCCCTGGTTCTCCACTACGTTGATAAGAAATTAAACCGGAAACACGACCAGCCAATGCTGTAGTTAAATTGCTGGATGGAACTTTCAGATCTGCAGTATTGACTGTACTAATCGAAGAAAGAACACTTTCTCGTTTTTGTTTTGCGAAAGCAACTACTGTTACATCCTTAAGTTCCTCGGTTTTAGGCTCCAATATTACTTTTATCACTTTTTTCTCTCCTACATCGATAATCTGACTTTTCATACCGATGAAAGAAAAAACAAGTTTATCTGTAGGTTTTACATTACTCATAGAATAAGTTCCGTCATTATCAGTAATTACACCACGTGTAGTTCCAACAACTACAATAGTAACTCCAGGTAATGGAAGTCCTCCTTTATCTGTAACTTTACCTTTTACTATATTACCAGATTGGTTTACTTTTATCTGATTTTTATTTAAAGAGTTTCCATCGGAGGTTAAAACAATTTTATTTTTAATGATCTCGTACTTAATTCCAGAATCCTTAAAAATACTGTCCAAAATTTTATCGACAGTACTTTTATTTACGTCTACATCTACTCTTTTATTTTGGTCAATTACATCGTTTTTATAAATGAATATAAAATCCGACTGATTTTCAATCTGCATAATTACTTCGTAAATTGAAGCTTCATTTATATTTAAGGTTAATTTGGTCTGCTGAGAATAAACAGAAGCAGATACACTCATAATCCCCAAAAAACATGTAAAGAACATTAATTTCATAATTAATAATATTCTTCCCAAATGATTATACATATCATCTTTCTTAAGAAATTTATTTTTCATACATTTATTATAGTTAAATTGGTTAAAATTAAATTGGTTAAAATAATTTAATTCGATTTTTTTTCTAGCAGATGCTTATAACATCTGCCGTTTTTTTTATTTGTATCTAATCATATTTATAAAGTTTAGTTTGTGTTATTTTAAAATTATAATTATTATCTAATTTCAATGACTAATTTATTGGTATCAATAATTTTAGCTTTCATCTTTAATAAATATATGAACGAAGCGAATGCAATTCTTTTCTCTTTTTAACTTTCTTCAGCTCCACTGACGATCATTTGACCACTCTTTGTCCCACTCATCTGTTGGACTCCATGCAACAGGAAAATCTTTATGAAGTTTTTCCTGAATTAAAGATTCATTAAGACTTTCTATTCCAAGTCCTGGAGTATTAGGAACTTGAATATAGCCATTATCAATAAGAGGCTTAGGTAATCCATTAACCAAATTTTCCCACCATGGAACATCAACTGAATGAACTTCCAAAGCCATAAAGTTTCTAGTTGCTGCAGCAACATGAACCGCAGCCATACAACCAATTGGACTTTCTGCCATATGTATTGCCATTGCAATTCCATAATCTTCTGCTAAATCACCAATTTTCTTGGTTTCCAAAATTCCACCGGTTGTAAGAACGTCCGGGTGTATTAAGGCAACCGCACCTGACTTTAGCAATGGTAAAAAATTTTCTTTCAGATATATATCTTCACCAGTAGCGATTGGTGTTGTAGTTGCTTGTGCAAGTCGTTTACATTGCTCCGTCATGTGCCATGGAATTGCATCTTCCATCCAGGCTAAATTAAATTTTTCAAGGCGTTTAGCAAGCTTTATACAATCTTCCAGTGGAACATGTCCAACATGATCAATGGCTAAAGGAATTTCATATCCAATTATATCACGAACATCTGCCATATACTTTTCAAGAAAATCCAAACCTTTTTCGGTAATATGTATTCCAGTCAGAGGATGTTCGGTTGTAAACAATTCATATGCTTCACCGCGCATTGCTCTTGGGTCTATTGAACCATGAGGTGTTGTAAATACACTTTTCTTGAATTCACTCATCTTATCCAGAATTCCAAGTGGTGCACTTAAACACCCAGGTTTATCCATAAGCATTTCAATACCTAAATCCATCTTAAGAAATGTAAAGCCCTTTTCCATTCTATCTTTCAAAGCTTTGCCCATATCTCTACCGCCACCTTCTGAATCGGTATCGCAATAGATGCGAATTTTATCACGAAATTTCCCACCTAGAAGCTGCCAGACAGGAACACCCCATGCTTTACCAGCCAAATCCCAAAGGGCAACCTCAATACCACTAACACCGCCTGCTTGTCTTGATTTACCTCCAAATTGTTTTATTCTCCTGAAAATTCTATCAACATTACATGGATTTTGTCCGAGAATTCTACTTTTAAGCATAGCTGCATAAGTTCTACTTGCTGCATCTCTAACCTCTCCATATCCTATTAATCCTTGATTGGTATATATCTTTATCAATGTGCAACGCTTGGGTGCACCATCAATGTCTGCAAAACGCACATCTGTTATTTTTAATGTGCTTGGATCTATTTTCAATTTTTCTTTCATTATAATTGTTCCCCGATTTTTGTTGCAGTATTGCAAATTAATTAAATAATCAATATTTTATTTTTCAAAAGCATTAGCAAATCCAAACAAAGTTAAAGCTATCTCCTCTTTTTCATTTAAGCCATAAACAGAAACAAAATTGTATTAACCTTCTATTATTAAAATTTAAACAATCACTCCCAAATCAGAATAAACAAACCTAAACTTACCGGTATTTCCGACAAAACGATATTGAAAATTTGCCGATCGGTCAGTTGAATAAAAATGCAAGCCAAAATACTATAAACAATTGCCAATCTGACATTCTAAATTTTCATGGAAAAATCATCTCAAGTTTTTCGAGAATAGCTTAATTCCAATTTTATATTATTGAATCATAATCAATATTACAATATATATGTTTTTTTTTATCCTACAAGGGAAATATGAAATATTTTATTACCTTAAATCCGCAATTAAAAAATTTGGTTTGAATATTAGTAATTTATTCAAGTTTTCAAGTTGTTATATTTTAAAATTTCGCAAATAATTCATGTTAAATTACATATATACAATTATTTAGTATCCGCTAAAAATCATAAAAGGTGCGTTTCTGATTCCAAGCCCCCCTTAATCAAAAAGTGTTAGGTAATTTGGTGGTCTGATGACTTTTTCGATCATAACGTCCCAATCTTTTTCAGGATATTCGAGGATGCTTTTATAGTTTACGTAGTACATCATAAGAATCCTTATCATTATTGCAAGTCCCGAGAAACTCCAAGACTTCCTCACGCTGCACTTAATCAGCATCAGCAGCAGGTTGGCTATCAATGTACACCAGACTTGTATCTTTATAGCATTGGCACTTTCACCATAAAAAT
>Ga0172378_10005888_pt1 | contig 11448 bp, 5 predicted proteins | sample GrowelOW332metaG_FD_119755 | JGI IMG/M metagenome (GOLD analysis project Ga0172378, IMG submission 119755) | Groundwater microbial communities from an aquifer near a municipal landfill in Southern Ontario, Canada - Pumphouse #3_1 metaG | ecosystem: Environmental > Aquatic > Deep subsurface >... | reverse complement strand
CGATGGATTTCCTATATTTAATCTTTCGCAAACAAGCCAAGACACTATTTCTGCTTCAAACTCTTCCGCTGAATTAGATAAATTTCGAACATCCCATGCCTGGTATGGTGAATAAATATGATGACAAAACAAGTGACCAAGTTCATGACAAAGTGAAGCGAAAAATTCACCTGGCTTTGCCTTTTTATTTATACTTATTAAATAGTCACATGGTGAAGTGAACTGATGTTTCTTATAAGTGTATGTAAAATTATCTTTGCTATAAAGTTCAATTTTACCAGCATATGACGTTCCTGCATTAAAATCAGGGTTAATCAATATTCCATGACATTCTACATTCATACAAAAATGTTCCAAAACATCAATGTCTATATCAGATTTCGTCTGGTAAGGCATTTCTATTTCCGATAATATATCCTCATCATTACTAGGAAATAGCAATTCACTACTTGGTTTAGTGTCGCTTATATCAAAAACATAACTTACAGGACCAAATGGAACAAGAATAATCATAGGTCTTGCATCATGCTTAATTTCACGAGAATACTTTGATGCCCATTCATCTGCACGCAAAACATATCTTGCGCCAGGCATTTGCATCTCAATAAGCATTGCGTTAAATGCAGACATTGACTTAAACCGTGCACAAAACTCTAGTCTCTTTCGAAACTCCTTGCACGATCTATATTGATATACATTTTTATAGAGTATATCAATCTGACTTAGTATATTTTCTTTATTTGCCATCTTTATAAATCCTGTTTTCGCTATAGTAAACTATTTAAAATATCATCAGCTTTAATAGGAAAGAGGGGAAAAATTGTATTATATTTCCCTCTTTTTATGCTAATATCCAGGGTTTTGTGTCATATAAGAATTAGTCATCAATTCATGTGCTGGGATAGGGAATAGTTTTTGATATTCTTGTATACCGCATTCACTAACGGCTAAATTGTTTCTCTTTAAGAATGCGAAATAATTAGAATCGTAAAGAAGACACTTGGCTCTTGCTTCTTTTATTCCCGTTAGCACATTACTTGATACACTTATACCTTTAGCAGAAGTAACTTTGGAAAGCAAAGTCTTTGCAGACTCACTATTACCTAAATGATACTCGCATTCAGCACTGGATAAATAAACATCTGTCAATGATTGAATAGGTATAAATAAAGGCTGTTTAATTGTTACTGTACGAGTAATTCCATATTTCGGATCTACTAAAGCAAAAATCACTCCTTTATTGGTCTTATCATTTTCGTCTTTTCCATCCAATTGATAGAAACCATTTTCTCGAACTTTTGCTAACAACGTTGATGCTGATTGCCAATCTCCTTCATACATGTGGATGTTTGCAAGGATTATTCTTGCAACATCCTTTGACATAAAGAAGAGACCATTCACGCCTTCTGTCGATACATTTTTCTTCTCTTCCAAATAGTCAATAGCCGAAGTAAGCTTATTCTTTAGGTCATCAAATATTGTACTCGTCTTTACTCTTGCCATGCCACCAAATGGATCGTTCCATACCTTACCATAATTATAAGGTACGTCTCCCCATCCAACAATTAATGTATAGTAGTACATGGCGTAGAGCACGTCACAATATTCTTGATATACGCACTTTTGGCTTTTATCAATTTCTTTAATCTTCAACAAACTATAATTTGCGGAGAAGATATTACTCCAACTCTTTGATATATATGAATCCGAAGCACTTAGAGGTATTTTTGAATACTCCTTATTATAAAAATATAGTTGTTCTATAAGATTGTAGTTCTCATATGCCGTTACTAGTGAATTCGCCATACTAGCTACTACTTCCTGTGCTTTATTTCCTAATAGAGGAATCTTTCCTTGTTTATCTCCTTCAATCTTTAGATTAACTGTGGCCACAATATTACCTATACCGTCATATAGATTAACAGGTAACGATTGCTCATATTTTGATGTAGCTTTACCAACTTTTATTGTCAATACGCTATTTGAAATATTTGTTTCTAATGTTGGAGATAGGTCGTTTTCTCCATCATAAAGACTAATATAATTTTCCCCAATAACAACGTCAGAGGGTCCTCCTACAATGGGGGCTGTATAAATAGGTATGGGTGAGTTAATGGCAATTGAATATGTCCCGCCTTCTTTCGGCACTGAAATCTCAGTTTTTTCAAGAGTTACTGATTGACCTTCTTTTAATGATTCGTTTCCGGCTATACCATCATCATCCCAATCAAAATAAGCCATCAAATTCTTAACTTCAATATTCATTCCTAAATCTGAATATCTGCTAATTACATTTGTCTGTACATCATTCAATTTGCTGGCTAACTCTTCTCTGTCTTTCTTAAACTGAACCTTTGTAGATGCCGAGAATACACCATTATTGCCAAACTCCTGGCTTAAAGTTGAGAGATACTCTGTTAGTTGGCCTTCACTACGATTGTAGAGAAGTAAAGAAGATACAGCAATCAATGCTGCTGATTCGTCTGTGCCTGATACAATAGAGAATTGTGAAGCATCTTTTGAGGCATACTTTTGTAATCCAAAAGCTTCCAAAAGCTCTTTTTGAGCTTGCGTATTGGCTTCCTTGAATGACTTACCTGATTCTATTAGCTTTTTGATTCGAGGATATTTCAAGTGAGTCAGAATATTAACATTCACTGTACTGTTGTCTGATAAATCCACCAACGCTCTTAATACTAACGTACCGTCAGACAAGCTCCCTTTCACCTCATTGAAGAAGTAGCCTGTTGCCATCATTTCGGCAAATGGAGCTTGAAATTCTTTAGAACCAAACGTGAAGTTTCCAACATTATCAGTAATCGTTGTATTAAACATACTTCCTAATACTTGTAGCTTACCATCCATTGGTTGTATGGTAATTGTAGAGCCACTTACAAATGGTCCTTTTTCAACTTTTCCTGTAACATTGTAGTTTTGAGGAGTGAATACTTCATCACTATCGGATGTACTACATGACACCATTGCCAATCCACTCAAAGCAAGTGCCAATATGTTGTATCTTAATTTGACCATAATTATTTTTATTTTACTAAACTCATTAATCCGTCGAAACTATCAATCTTGCCGTATCGTACTTCTGAAGTGCTTAACTGCTCAAAAAGTTTTTCTGCACAGGCAATCTTATCTTTCTCTATTTGTCTCAGCTCCATTGAACTCATACTTCCTTTGGTCTCTGCTACGAAATAGATATGTTTCACCTTGCCTTGTTCAAAGGCAATCGCCCAGTCTGGAGAATAATTACCTACAGGTGTCGGTATATGGAAGCCTTTCGGCAATTTGGCATAAACAACTACTTCGCTCGAAATATCGAGGCTCTCCACGAACTTCCGCTCATTGCTCTTCTCGGCAGTGCCATCGGTAAACACATAGTCTTGAATACTCTTCTCAGCCTTGAAAGCCTTATCCATAGAGGTATGCTTCTCCTGAGTAAAAATGGCACTGTCATATTCTCCATCCACTTGATTGTAAGTGATATGATCTACTATCATAGTCGCTTTTTGCTCCAATATCAGTCGAGTAACCTTGGTGATAAACTCTTCCGGATTCAACTTAAACATATCAAACTTCACAGGACTGATTTTCGTCAAAATAGTGGCTACCGTTTTACGAGTAAGCGTAGTTCCTGACGCAATCTTCCCGATAAGGTCGTACTTCACATGGCTCACCACATCGGTTCTCAGTCTGTCAGTCTGCGAAGCTTTCTTCTGGAGCATCTCGCCCGAAACAAAGTCCTCTTTCTTTAGATTATCCTTTTGAACACCTTGCGTAATTACGTAGGTTAACTGAGTAACTTCGAGTTCTGCATTGATAGCAATGACTGCTTTTTGGATAAGTTCATCGCTATCAAACTTCACTTTATAAGCATATTTGTGATTGATGCGTTTCCACAATTCCTGAAACTCCTTCTTTGAGAAATTGTCGTTCAATGTATTAACCGGAGTTTGTGGCTTGCTACCATTATCAATCATGTCATCCAATGCCTTGCTGTCGTAGATGGATTGTACACGCTTATAGATGGAATCAGAAAGTGGAGCCAATTCATCAGGCAGTTGTTTCAATTGACCTTTCTTCAAATCCTCACGGAATGTATCCGTTACTTCTCCTGCTTTGGTTATATAACCATTCATGCGCAACTGGAATACAATTTCCTGTGCATCTTCCTTGTTCACCGTATGTTTCTGACCGTTGGTACCCAACAATACCTTGCCCACAAAGAAGTCGATATCGGCCTTGGTTGGACGATCATAAAGATCTGCCTTGATATCCTTCTGCAGGTCGGACACAAACGATGCATATCCTTCCGATGCAATAACGGTCAGCTTGTTAACACTATGCACTTCATCGGGCAGAGCCTGTGCATCCATACGAACACCATGCTGGTCCACGCAAAGACGAAGACCACGGCCTACCTCCTGACGTTTTTGACTGACACTGTTTGACTGGCGTAGAGAACATATTTGGAATACATTAGGATTGTCCCAACCTTCACGCAAAGCAGAGTGAGAAAAGATAAAGCGAACAGGTTCATCGAAGCTCAATAATCGCTCCTTGTTCTTCAAAATCAAATCGTATGCTGAAATATCATCCGACTGGTCAGTTCCTCTCTTGGGCTCACTATTGATGCTACGACCTTTCTTGTCGATACTGAAATAACCAGCATGTGTTTGGTGTGCTGAAATACTGCCCAAATAGGACATATAATCGGGATCAAACATGTTATGATTTTCATTCAACTCAGCCATATATTCCTGTTCAAAGATTTCTCCATATCGTCCCAACTTTTGATTCCCGTCTTCATCATACTGGCGATAATTGGCTACTTCATCGAGGAAGAACAGAGACAAAGTCTTAATACCTCTTTTGAAGAGTGAAGCCTCTTTGCGGAAATGTGCCTTTATGGTTTCCCTTATCTGAATACGTGCTTTATGGTCGGCAGAGATATCGCCAAACACATCTTTCACATACATGATTTTGCCATTGCTAAAGGTAACGGTACTATGACTGGCGTTCAATGTATCTACATGAATATCAGAGATGCGATAGCCACGGTACTGCTCCAGTTCGCCGGAAATATAGAATAAATCATCATCTACGCTGAGATTTTTCATCTCACGCTTAATGTTATTAGCGTGTTTTACCTCCAGTTCCAATCGAGCCTTTGGTGCTTCTGTTTTCGACAGAATGATGTCCTCCAAATAGAGGTAACTATCTGTTCCCTTTAGATTTTTCAACTCAAAGCCAACCACTTCTATTTTCTTTACCAACTTTTGGTTGTAAGCATCCAAAGCATCCAACACATAGATGGGGTTATGTGTCTCTTTATGCGTGGCAGAATAATTCAACGTAAAGAGAGGATTGAATCGGGCCAATGCTGTCTGAGTGGCAGCTCCACCCATTTTCTGAGGTTCATCAAGAATGATGATAGGACGGTTAGCTGAAATCACATCAATCGGGCGACGGCTTCCAAACTCGTCACGAACAGAATATATGATACGTGCAGCTGCATTCTTGGCACCTTCTTTCATAGAGGTATTGAACGCCTGCGTATTGATTATCATGACAGATATATCGCTACTCTGCGAGAACGTATCAATCTGATTCAAATTGTCGCTGTTGTAGATGAAGTAGCGTGCTTTCTTTCCATAGAGTTCCATAAAGTGATCTACGGTGATGTCGAAGCTCTTCTTAACGCCTTCACGAATGGCTATGCTTGGCACAACCACGATAAACTTTGTCCAACCATAGAGTTTGTTTAGTTCAAACATACTCTTGATATAGACGTAAGTCTTACCAGTACCTGTTTCCATCTCGATATCAAGTTGGCAATGACCCAACTTGTCCACCACGTCGCTCGACAGTCGGATATTGCTATCTGTCTGTACCTGATGAATATTCTTCAGAATCTCATCCTTGGTTAAGGTGATGTCTCCATTCTTGTAACCGGTAGAATCCTCTTCAAAGTCGAATTGGGTTACTTCCACCAGTTTGCCGTTCTGCCGCACATAGGTTTTACCCTTATCTACTACGTATTCGGCAAGGCCTTTGTTGGGCTGACCTGCAAATACACGTATAGCATTATCTACAGCATCAGTCTGATATTGTTGTATTTTAAATTTTAATTTCATCTGAATAAAGCTTTAATCATTACAATACTTTTGTAGTAGTATTTGGCGAATATGTTTTGAATATCTGCTCAAAATTTGTTGCGGTACTGTCATCAGCCATGGAACTGTCACGGAACACTGCATATTGTGGTTCCATTTTAGCAATGGCTGTTACTACTGTGTCATCTATCTCTGCATCGAAACATGCTACCAAATAACCTTCTGCCACATTGAAGATGGTCTTTCCTGCGATAGTAGATTGCTCTATCTTGCTATCGAGAGTAGCACCCAATTCAAGCATTATTTGGAAAAGCAAGTCTTCTGAAGTACGATCAGACTTGACATTTTCGGTCTTAGCGAACAAATTTGCTTGACTATATTCTGCTGGAGCATAGTAAACATCTTCCATGTTACTGCTGTCTAGTTTTAGGACGCGGAAACCTGTATCACTTTTTGCAGCTGGGTAATCTTCCTGTATTTTCTTCGCTGCTCGACGGATACGTTGTTTTCCAATCTCGCAGATGTTTTTGTAGCCTGCTTTATAAGCTTCGCTTTTTTCATCTGTCATTTCTGGCAACTGAACCATAATGAATTTACGATTACCGCAATCTTCTGCATTAAGGTGCATAACGGCATGGGCGGTAGTAGCACTGCCAGAGAAGAAGTCGAGAACTAAAGCATTTGGATTATTTATAATATTGGCAAAGAATTTTATCAGCGAAGTAGGTTTTGGAAAAGAAAACACCTTGCCATCAAAGATTGTCGTAACTTCTTTAGTGCCGTCTTGAGACATACCTATTTCATCTGGAAATTTGGTAGAAACAGCAACCTTACCAAAATCATCTCCTGCCTTTTTCATATCTTCCTCTTTCCAATATCTCAAAACAGGTTTTGAGATACGTAGAAAATCATAATCTCCAGGAAAAACTATACGATTTTCTGCTAAATATTGTGGAAAAGTTTCTTCTGTGATACGCCAAGTAGCATTAGGATTAGCAGGATATTCATCACCAGTTTTGGAATTGACAATTGTAAAGAAACTGTTTGGACGTTCGCTTGCAGTGGTTTGCTTTGTTAAGTCGTGAATTCTCCAAGGCTTATTAGGGAAATCTTCTGTTACGAAATACTTGCGTTCTTTCCCTTCTATTGCAGCTTTAAAGGATACACTTTTTGCATAACATATTCCCCATTCGTAATCTTGTGATACTCCAAACGGAACATCAGATTTTGCAGTCCTTTTCCTCCATGGAAATGTAGCGACAAAACAGCTTTCTCCAAAAATCTCATCACAAATTCTTTGAAGATTCTCAACTTCATTGTCATCAATTGAAATAAAAATTACGCCATCATCTGTCAACAAGTCTCTAGCCACCTTCAATCTTGGATAAATCATATTCAGCCAATCAGTATGAAAGCGTCCATTACTTTCAGAATTGGTAACAAGACGATTACCCTGTTCATCAAACTGACCAGAGTTAGCAAGATATTCTGCTGAAGTTTCAGCAAAATCATCCTCATACACAAAATCATTTCCTGTATTATAGGGAGGATCGATATAAATCATCTTCACCTTACCCATATATGTTTCCTTCAAGCATTTCAACACATCCAAATTATCACCTTCAATGTATAAGTTTTGTGTAGTATCAAAATCAACGCTTTCCTCACGACATGGACGCAGTGTGGCATTGATTGGCGAGTTTGCCAACAATACAGCCTTCTTCTTATCTGGCCATGTGAACTGATAACGTTCTTCACGTCCTTCTACGATTTCTGACGATAGCTCTTGACGAAGCTTATCAAAGTCAACCGCATGGACAAGATTTCCATTCTTATCCTTTTTTTCTGTTATGCAATTGGGAAATCTTTCTGCTATCCAAGAAATATTTTCTTGAACTGTATCTATTGTTTGCATTTTAAGTTTGTCCATATTAGTGTACATTTTTTATATATTTCAACACTAAGATAATCAGCATAGAACATCTACCATAAAAGTAATTGTAGTAGCTGTCATCATTTATTTCTATTTTATCCATTTCATGATGCCTAATTCTAAACTTGTTTCCTATGTTTGTCAACTCTTGGAATTCCTTGTTAAGCATATCGCTATAACCTGGATTTTTGCTAGACATCATATTAATAATTTTCGTGACAGACTGTTTTTTATCACAATCCGTATAGATGGTTTTTACTCTCTCAAAAGCATCCCATAGCTTTTCAATAGCGTCTTGTTTATCACCCTGATTGAAAGATGACTTAGCTTTTTGAAGTAGTTCAGTTATTCCAACTTCGGGTGCTGCGCCAATTTGCTCGTCACTAATACCTAAAGTCACAAAATTGCTTATTATTCCTGATTTTAACTGATAATCTAACTTGTGTAAAGACAATAAAGCATTAATCCTGCCAACATATTCCTCCGAAGAAGTTATTTGCGAAAAGATTTCAATTGCATCAAAAACACAATAAGGACTTGTTTTCAAAATGAATTTATCAAATGATTCAGTCGTTGCATACTTTCCTTCATCATTAAAGCACATTGGCTCATAATATTTTGAAATTGTTTTAAACACTTCCTGAATGGTGTTGGAATTATAATTCCATCCTGTGTCATCAGTAAGATATAATGTTTCATCAAATGTCTGAAAAGCCTTCAAAAAAGCATCTCTACAATCATATTTTATACTGAGTTTTAAAGTCGAAGATTTTATTGTATCCCTATTCCTTTGCGAAAATGGTAAATATATGTTTTGGTTTTGACTTACTAGTCTCCATCCATATACATCATGATTAGAAATCTGTTGAATTGGATACAACTCTAAATCATCATTCGCTAGCAAACGATTTACTTCATTGAGGAACTCCTTCCAATATCCTTGTTCGTTTCGGACTTCAGGATGAAACACTTCACATAGAAAGGTGAGGAATTCTTCATCGCTACCATTTTTCAGAGGAAATCGATCGTCGCTGAATATCCATCCAAATTCATAGTCATCATTGTTTTCTGTATGTTGCCAAATATCACTTTCTGCATTTTCAAAACGAGAATCATTAGAAATCATCGTTTTAAGATTATATAATCGATTTAAAAAAACTATTTCAGACAACAATCCATAATAAGGATAGGCAACATGTTGTGTATCACCAAATATAACATCAATATCCAAACCATTTATAAATAGTTTGAATATATCCCGTTTTGTTATAGATGTTATTCTATTGCTCATTTTACAATATTTTAGTTGTAGTATTTGGCGAATATGTTTTGAATATCTGTTCAAAGTTTGTGGCTGTACTATCATCAGCCATCGAACTGTCGCGGAAAACAGCATATTGTGGTTCCATCTTGGCAATGGCTATCACTATTGTATCATCTATTTCTATATCGAAACAAGCTACCAAATAGCCGTCCGCTACATTGAAGATTGTTTTGCCGTCAATAGTTGATTGTTCAATCTTGCTATCTAGAGTAGCACCTAATTCAAGCATAACTTGGAAGAGCAGGTCTTCTGGAGTACGATCCGACTTTACATTCTCTGTCTTTGCGAACAGATCAGCCTGACTATATTCTGATGGAGCATAGTAAACATCTTCCATGTTACTGCTGTCTAGTTTGAGGACACGGAAACCAGTATCAAGTGGCGCAACCTTTTCTTCGTCTGCAAACATTCCTGCTTCTTGTTGTTTAGAGGTTATTTCATCTTTAAACTTTTTTCCAGCACGGCGGATACGCTCTTTTCCGATTTCGCAAATTGTATCGTAACCAACATTTTTCTTCTTATCGCTTACTTCTTCTGGTATTTGCACCATTATAAACTTACAAGATTTCTTCCTTTCCGCATTCATTTGCATCAAAGCATGAGCAGTGGAAGCGGAACCGGAAAAGAAATCCAATACGATTGAATCATTATTTAGATTGGCAAGAGTTATCAGTCTCTGCAACAAACGAATAGGCTTTGGCCCATCAAATACTCCTTTATCGCCAAATAACTTAATTACTTCTTGTGCTCCTTCTTGACTATGACCAACTTCTTTGTAGAACAAAATGGATGTAGGTGCCATACCCTCAAATTTCAATTCATTTAAGAACCTTTTTATTCTTGGAACTCCATTACCATCTGATCCAAACCAGATACGATTATCTTGGAGTCTCTCACCGAAAGCTTTCGGTGAGAGACTCCAGCAGCGTCCTGCTGGAGGCTCTACAACTCTCCCGGAGGGAGTCGTAATAGGATAATCACATGATGCAGAATATGACTTGACTGTAAGATTATCTGATTGCCAAACACCTCTAGGGTCATTGTCTGGGTTTGAATATCTTGCATCTGCTTCTGCTGTTCTTGGCAAACGGCCTATTTTAAAATCATCAATACTTTTTGCGTACATGATTATGTAATCGTGGCTGTTGGAGATAAACTTTGCATCATTTTTTGGCGCAAAAGCTCTTTCCCAAACCAAAGTTGCGATGAAATTATCTTCTCCGAAAATTTCATCACATATCTTTCTGAGATTCTCAATCTCATTGTCATCTATGGAAATGAATATGACACCATCCTGCGTCATTAAATCCATTGCAACTTTTAATCGTGGATAAATCATGTTTAGCCAATCTGTATGGAAACGACCATTTGTTTCTGAATTGGTCACAAGTCGATTGCCTTGTCCATCATACTGCCCACTTTTATCAAGATATTCTGATGAAGATTCCGCAAAGTCATCCTCATACACAAAGTCGTTACCAGTATTATAAGGAGGATCAATATAAATCATCTTTACCTTCCCGAAATAGGTCTCTTTCAAACATTTGAGCACATCAAGGTTGTCACCTTCAATATAAAGATTTTGTGTATTGTCAAAATCAACACTTTCCTCACGAATAGGGCGAAGTGTAGCATTTATTGGCGAGTTTGCCAACAATACAGCCTTCTTCTTATCTGGCCATGTGAACTGATAACGCTCTTCACGTCCTTCTACGATTTCTGACGATAGCTCTTGACGAAGCTTATCAAAATCAACAGCATGGACAAGTTGTCCTCTCTCATCCATTTTTTCTGTTATGCAGTTCGGGAATAGAACTGCAATCTTATCTATATTGTTTTTAACGCCGTCAAGCGTCTGCATTTTAAGCTTTTCCATATATTTTATTTCTTTTCCAGTGAAGTGATAATTCTATTGAATTGGTTGGAATTTAATGAAGTGGATGAGCAACTTTGAATTAATCCAAAAATCGAAGAAATTAAAACAGCAATAATCGCTATAGCATTTCCAACTTTTGCCCTATTAAGTTGTTTATCGAAACACTTCTCTTCTAAAGATTTATACTTGT
>Ga0172378_10005887_pt1 | contig 11450 bp, 10 predicted proteins | sample GrowelOW332metaG_FD_119755 | JGI IMG/M metagenome (GOLD analysis project Ga0172378, IMG submission 119755) | Groundwater microbial communities from an aquifer near a municipal landfill in Southern Ontario, Canada - Pumphouse #3_1 metaG | ecosystem: Environmental > Aquatic > Deep subsurface >... | reverse complement strand
AGGAAAGCAGAACATACCTTTGGAGTACGATGAGTTGGGTGATTGCTTTCTGAACAAATTGGCGAAGGTCAGAAAAGGAAGCAAATGGTGCTATATCAACACGAGAGGAGAAGAGATTGCCAGTATTCCTGCCAATACGGGGGCTAGAATGACATACTCTGGCAACATCATTGTGATAAAGAACGGTTCTCAAATCGATCTTGTCTCTCCTCAAGGACAGAATGCCCAGCTGTTTGGTTATGACGATGTGGACGACGAGGCCTCTTGTGGCCTGCTCCGTGTCCGTAAGTCGGGCAAATGGGGAGCCGTTGATTATACCGGACGGGAGGTGGTTCCTGTATCTTATGATGAAATGACGAAGTTCTGCAACGGGTACTCTGTCGTTAAGAAGAACGGCAAGTATGGATTGCTTTATAATGGTTCTGTTGTCTTGAAGACGGAGTATGACCGGCTGGTGGATGGCGGCCATTTCTTTGACACCAACTGCAATACCTATAAGGATGGGAAAATATCTAATGTGTTCTATATTCAGGGATTCTTTGGCGCTGAGAATGAGAAGTTTGTCTTTTTGGACGGCAAGGTGCTGTTGACTACAAAAGATGAGGTCCGTCTGGACAAGCCTGCCAACAGATATACGATTGTGAAGTTTGCCGATATGGGCATCTTCTCCAACGCAACGGTGGGTCTGATAGATCCGCAGGGAAAAATCCTTGTGAAACCGATGTATCTGAATGTTGAGCAGATGCCGGGCAACGATAAGTATTTCGTTTATACGTCCAGAACAACCAAGAAGCAAGGCATCCTTAACTCGAAAGGGGAGGAGATGACTCCGGCTATTGCGGATAAAATTCTGTCTTTTGATGGAACGGTAGTCTATGTGGAGAATAATGGTGATAAAACTTGCTTTGATGAGAAAGGCAATTCTTTGCTTCCTGTCGGTTATGATGTGGATGGGAAGATATTGAAGAATAAGAAGAACGGCAAATTTGGTGTGATGGACGAGTCCGGAAGCATCAAGCTGTATCCTTCCTACAATAAGGTGGTCGGTGCAACGGCCAATACGGCTGTTGTTGATAGCGACGGCAAGTATGGCATAGTGAAGTATTGATTCTCCTTTCTGTATGTTATGGAAAAAGACGCATTTCTGAACGGGAATGCGTCTTTTTTTTGTGCGTAAACTTGGATTTGGGATGGATATTATATTTATCTTTGCGAGGAAGCAATGGCTATTGTTGCAATCTGAAAATGATTTGGTGCTGTTTTATTTCTGATGAAAAAACTTTTTTCAATTGATTGATAATATGAAAGATGACAATATGGGTTTGGGTATCTCTCACTATATGAAGGAGGGATACTCTCGTTTCAAAAAGCTGGCGAATATCTTTGGCGATACGGATTATGCAGGAACGGAAGAGCGGGTTACGGGTGGCATCGAGTTTCGTGGCACAAATGTATGGATTCTCATCTTTGCCTTTGTCGTGGCCTCCGTCGGACTGAATGTCAACTCTCCGGCGGTCATCATCGGTGCCATGTTGATTTCCCCATTAATGGGACCTATTATCGGTATGGGGTTGGCTGTCGGCATAAATGATAACCTGATGTTGAAACGTTCGTTGATGAATCTTTTTGTTATGATGGTTATCAGTCTGCTGGCTTCTTCCCTCTATTTCTTGATTTCTCCGCTGAGTGAGGCCCAATCGGAACTGCTGGCGCGCACCAATCCCACCATATATGATGTCTTCATCGCCTTTTTTGGCGGGTTGGCAGGAATAACGGCTCTATCTCGAAAGGAGGAAAAGGTCACGGTCATCTCCGGAGTGGCCATCGCCACGGCGTTGATGCCTCCTTTGTGTACTGCGGGTTATGGATTGGGTACGGGGCAGCTCCGTTTCTTTTGGGGTGCGTTGTATCTGTTCTTCATCAACACATTTTTTATAGCATTGGCTACCTTCCTGATCGTTCGTTTGTTGAAATTTCCGAAGAAGGCCTATATGGATTATAGAAAGGAAAAACGGGTCCGTATGTATATCTCCGTTTTCTCGTTTGTTGTGATAGTTCCAAGTGTCTTCATGGCGTTCGGAATGGTGAAGGAGAGTGCCTTCAATGCCAATGCTTCCCGTTATCTGCGCTATCTTCAGGAGTCTGTCATCCTGCACAACTCTTATATAGTGAATACGGACAAATCATATTCCAGAAAACAGTCTGTCATTACCTTGACGATTATGGGCGATACTCTGATGCCTGCTCAGAAAAAAGAGTTGGAAGAGAGGATGGATAAGTTTGGTTTGAAGAATGCCCGCCTACAGGTAAAGCAAATCTCTAACGAGAATGGCGACATATCCGTCTATCAGAAGGTGATTGCCGGCAATGAGAGTAGGCTCTTGCAGGCGGAGGAGAAGATGCGGGTTTATGAGGGTGAGGTGGAGCGTTATCGTAGTCAGATCTATCCTATCGGTCAGTTGGTGATGGAGTGTAAAATGCACTTTCCGGAGGTGGATACGCTTGCTGTGGCGAATGTCGTTTATGGAAATCCTGCCACATCGAAATTAGATACGATACCGACGGCTTTCCTTTCGTGGAACAAGCCGGTGACGGCGGAGGAAAAACGTAAGGCGGAGGAGTGGCTTAAAATCAGGCTTTCCCTTAAACGTCTACGAATGTATGAAAATTAAGCGATCGTCAGAAAATAAATTGTGCCGATTTTGATAGAATGCCGTAGGCATTGTCTCTTTGTGGAAAAGTGCAGATTAGTAAACCCTTCCCGTTTGTGGAAACGGGTGGTTTGATCGGCCTTTTCCTAGTCTATCTCCAACTCCAGTTGGTTGTATAGGTCGGCAAGATTTTGGTTTTGTTCCATCATGCTCTTTAGTCTGTCCTTAGGAGAAAGCATCTTCTTGTTTTCCGTCTCTTCCATGATGCGCGTATACATCTGTATCTTTCCGTTTTGTAACTTTTGGGAAAGAAAGGCAAGGATGGTTGGCCGTTCGTTGAGCAGGTCTTTTTCCTGCATCGGATTGTCTACCGATACCTCGATGAAGAAGTTTTCTTTGAGCGTAGGCTTGTAGCTTTGCATGGTGGTGACAAGTATCTTCTTGTCTGGAATGGTGTTGATGAATTCGTTCCAGCAGCGTAGGAGGTCGTTCTGCGTAAATGGATTTTCGCCTTTTACTTGTATTTGAGCACCATGGGATTCCTCCTTTGGTAGATTGTCTCCGTGGATTATCTTTTTGATGGAGACTCCCGGCATCTGAGACGATTTTATCCGTATGGTAGTTGGTTGTGTGGCCTGGTTTCCGTGGACGTTGGCGGCTTGGCCGTTCGTATTGTTGGATGTGATGCTGGCGGCAGGTGGTTCGACAGTGAAGAAGTTGTCCAGTTGGAAGAGGTTCTCCTCGTCCCAATCGTCTATGTTATTTTTTTTTTTCGTCCGAGAGTTGGCACAATCGGATAAGCGTCAATTCTACTAGCAGCCGTTTGTTTTTGCTGATTCTGTAGTTGAGGTCGCATTCGTTGGTCAGCCGTAGGGCTTTAAATAAGAATTGGTCGTTGCAGTTTTGGGCTTGCTTCCGGTAGTTCTCCTGAATGTTGGCGCCAACTTCCAATAAAGGAATAGTCTGGGGATCTTTGCAGACCAGCAGGTCGCGGAAGTGTCCGCTCAGTCCGTTTATGAAACTTTGGGCTTCGAAGCCTTTGCTTAATATTTCGTTGAATAGGAGGAGGCATTCCGTGACGTTTCCGCTCAGAAAGTTTTCTACCAGCTTGAAATAATAGTCGTAGTCCAGAACGTTCAAGTTTTGGATTACTTTCTTGTAAGTTATTTCGTTTCCGCAAAACGAGACTACCTGGTCGAAGATGGACAAGGCGTCGCGCATACCTCCGTCCGCCTTTTGGGCTATGATGCTCAAGGCTTCAGGTTCTGCCTGTATGCCCTCTTTTTGGGCTACGGTTTGCAGATGAGAGATGGTGTCGTTTACGCTGATGCGGTTGAAGTCGTAGATTTGGCAGCGGGAGAGTATGGTGGGCAGCACCTTGTGTTTCTCTGTCGTGGCCAAGATGAAGATGGCATGTGCGGGTGGCTCCTCCAGTGTTTTTAGGAAGGCGTTGAAGGCTGCAGCCGAAAGCATGTGCACCTCGTCGATGATGTAGACGCTATATTTTCCTATTTGTGGCGGTATCCGCACTTGCTCGATGAGCGAGCGTATGTCGTCCACTGAATTGTTGGAGGCTGCATCCAGCTCATGGATGTTGTAGGAGCGTTGTTCGTTGAACGCCTTGCATGATTCGCACTCGTTGCAGGCTTCGTGTTCTGCGGTGGGGTTCATGCAGTTGATTGTCTTGGCAAAGATACGCGCACAAGTGGTCTTTCCCACACCTCTTGGCCCACAGAAGAGATACGCGTGTGCGAGATGGTTGCTCACGATGGCATTCTTCAGCGTACTGGTGAGAGGACCTTGGCCCACCACCGAAAGGAAGGTGGACGGACGATATTTCCTTGCCGAAACAATAAAGTTCTCCATGTCTGCTTTTTTACGGATGCAAAGATAGGCTTTTCACCTCTATTCTGTAGCCTGATTCTTGTTTTATTATAAACATTATTTCAACATTTTGAGTGTTTTCCAAAATTTTGTCTTTGATTGATGCCAAGTAATGGATGCTTCCGCTACTTTTGTGTATGTCTTATTTTTAGGAGAAATTTATGGTTTTTAAAGAAGAAAGGGTGATTTTATGGTGTATGATTTTGATGAGATAATAGACAGAAGGGGAACCGACTCGGTGAAGGTGGATGGCGCCGCTAGAATGTGGAATCGTGACGATCTGATGCCCCTATGGGTGGCGGATATGGATTTCCGCACGCCGCCGTTTGTGATGGATGCCATCCGTTCCCGTTGCCGGCATGAGGTGTTGGGTTATTCCTTCCATCCGGAAGGATGGGCCGGCAGTGTCTCGGCTTGGTTGAACCGTCGCCATGGATGGAAGGCGGATGCTTCGTGGATAGGTTTCGTCCCTGGCGTCATTCCCGGGATGGCGATGGGGGTGCGATGTCTTACATCTCCGGGCGATAAGGTTATGGTGCAGTCTCCCGTCTATCCTCCGTTCTTTGATGTGGTGCGGCGGAACGACAGACAGTTGGTGGTCAGTCCTCTTGTGCGGGATGGTGGCGTTTTTAGAATGGATTTCGAGGCCATGAGGCGCGACATGAAGGGGTGCAGGTTGTTGCTGTTGTGTAATCCGCAGAATCCGGGCGGACGTGTATGGACCGAAGGGGAATTGCGTATGGTGTCTGATATTTGTGAGGAGAATGGTGTGCTGATTCTCTCGGACGAGATTCATGCTGATATGTATCTGCCGGGCTTCCGTCATCAGGTATTCGCTTCGGTCTCCGATTATGCTGCCGCCCATACCGTCACGTTCATGTCGGCTAGCAAGGCGTTTAATATGCCGGGGTTGAGCTCTGCCTATTTCGTCTCTTCGAACGAGTCGTTGCGGACACGTTTCTCTGATTTTGTGGAGTCTTTGCATTTGGATTATGGCAACATCTTCGCTTTCTTGGCCAATATGGCGGCTTATACCGATGATGGGGAAGATTGGTTGAACCAGATGCTGGCTTATGTGCAGCGCAATGTCGATTATTTGGAGAGCCGCGTCCGTGCTTCTTTTCCGGAAATAGAGGTGATGAGGCCGCAGTCGTCGTTCCTTGTCTTTTTGGATTGTCGAGGATTGCATCTCTCTCAGGAACAGTTGGTGAAGCTGTTTGTGGAGAAGGCTCATCTCGCTTTGAATGATGGGTCTACATTCGGATCTGGAGGGGAGGGTTTCATGCGGATGAATGTGGCGTCGCCTTCCTGCTATGTGGTTGAGGCGATGGATAGATTATCTGTCGCTTTGCGGTAGAAGATCGGCACATAATTTTGGAATAGCCTACATAAGTGTTATCTTTGTAGTCGAACGGAAACGACGGATTTTTATCGATGTTGAAGAGTAGTCGCAAATATTACAATCGGGAAGTGTTGCACTTTCATCGCTGGTCGAGGAAGGTGTATGCTCTTTTTGTTTGTGTCGGTAAAGAGGTCGTCATAGGTCAGTTGAAGAGTTGTGTGGCTGCAGGCAGTCTATGTAAGTCCCGTGCCAATTTGGTTCTGGAGTTGCGTTATTTGGCGCAGAAGTTTGGCTTTGCCGTAGACGTGCCGGACGGTAGTCCGGATGGGGAGGCGTTGGCTGATGCTCTGTTCCTTGTTTTGCCGGCCATTGTTGTGCCTTCTTCTGATTCTTGTGTGGCTTTTAAATGTTTGTTAAATAGTGTGGCTGTGGAGATGTTTTCTCCATGGCTTTTTTTTTCGGGAAACGGATGTCGGTATGGCATCCGTTTCCCGTTTTTGTTTAATTTTTGAGATATGGTAGATTCTTTGAAGAAGAAGGTGCTTTCTGGTGTCTCTCTGGAGATGGAGGAGGCCTTCGAATTGGGCGAGACTGCGGATTTCCGGTCGGTGTGCGATGCTGCGGCTGAGATCACCGAACGTATGGCTCCTCGCGGATATGACTTGTGCAGCATTATCAACGCCCGTTCTGGACGATGTTCGGAAGATTGCAAATGGTGTGCGCAGTCTGTGCGCCATCATTGCGATATTGCGGTCTATCCGCTGGTTGATGAGGAGTCTGCGTTGGAGGGGCTGAACCTCTCTTATAAACGTGGGGTTGCAAAATATTCGTTGGTGACGAGTGGCAAACGCTTGTCTGATGCTGACTTGGAGAAGGTATGCAGACTCTATGCCCGCTTGTCGGAAGAGAATAAATGTTCGCTTTGTGGCTCGTTGGGCCTGCTCTCCAAAGAGCAGTTGCTGGCTCTTAAGCAGGCAGGCATGAAGAGGTTCCATTGCAATTTGGAGGCGTCGCCTACCTTTTTCTGCAATCTATGCACTACTCATACGACGGAAGATAAAATGCGTTCCCTGCTTTGGGCTCGTGAGGTGGGGCTTGAAATCTGTTCGGGTGGCATCATTGGCATGGGTGAGAGCCGTCGGCAGCGCATCGAGCTGGCCTTTGCTTTGAGAGCATTGGAGGTACCTTCCATTCCAATAAATATTCTGGACCCGATAAAAGGGACGGAGTTGGAACATGTGCCTTTGATTTCGGATGAGGAGATTTTATTGACGGTCGCCTTGTTCCGCTTTGTCAATCCTGCGGCTTATCTGCGTTTTGCGGGAGGAAAGGCCCGCTTGTCCGAAAGAACATTGGTTGAGGCTGTTCGTATTGGCGTGAATGCCGCCATTGTGGGCGATTTGCTGACAACCTCCGGCACTCAGGTGGAGGCCGACCGTAGCCGTTTTGTTCGTCAAAATAGGTGATTGCTTGATGTATTGGAATAATCGAAAAACAGAAAATATATGGATTTGAATTTTGATAGGGAGCATCTCTGGCACCCTTACACCTCGATGGTAGATCCGTTGCCGGTCTATCCGGTAGTGGGCGCGTCTGGTGTCTATCTGGAGCTGGAGGATGGACGGAAATTGGTAGACGGCATGTCGTCATGGTGGGCGGCGGTGCATGGATATAACCATCCTTATCTGAATGTGGCGATTGAACGCCAGTTGAAGAAGGTGAGCCATGTCATGTTTGGCGGAATCACCCATGAACCCGCCATTGAACTGGGCAAACGGTTGCTGCTGATGGTGCCGCAGGGGCTGACGAAGATCTTTTATGCGGATAGCGGATCGGTGTCGGTCGAGGTGGCCATGAAGATGGCTGTTCAGTATTGGTATTCGAAGGGTAAACCACAGAAGTCTAATTTTCTGACGATTCGGAAGGGTTATCATGGCGACACTTGGGATGCCATGTCTGTCAGTGATCCGGATACGGGAATGCACAGCCTTTTTGGTCCGGCTTTGCCGAAACGTTTTTTTGTGGAATCTCCTTCCATCGGCTTTTATGATGAATGGAAGGATGAGTCGTTTGAACCGATGCGGAAGGCTTTGGCCGAACATGGTGCCGATTTGGCTGCCGTGATTCTGGAACCTATCGTACAGGGTGCGGGAGGTATGCGTTTTTACCATCCCCGCTATTTGGCGGAGCTTCGTCGTTATTGTGACCGGTATGGAGTGTTGCTCGTCGCAGATGAAATTGCCACCGGCTTCGGCAGAACGGGCCGTCTGTTTGCCTGCGAATATGCGGACGTCTCTCCGGATATTATGTGCATAGGAAAGGCTTTGACGGGCGGTTGTATGACCTTTTCGGCTACTTTGACGACGGATGAGGTGGCTCTCTCCATCTCTTCCAAAGATCCGCGGGCGTTTATGCATGGTCCTACGTTCATGGGCAATCCTTTGGCTTGCTCGGTGGCGTTGGCTTCTCTTGATCTCCTGGAGAGTGGAGGCTGGAAGTCTCGCGTGTCTGCCATCGAGATGCAGTTGAAACGGGAGCTGGAGCCTGCCCGTTCGCTTGCTTGTGTGGCCGATGTCAGGGTGCTGGGTGCCATTGGTGTGGTAGAGACCAAGTCTCCTGTAGATATGGCTTTTTTACAAAAGGCCTTTGTGGAACGTGGTGTATGGATTCGCCCGTTCGCCCGTTTGGTATATGTGATGCCTCCCTATATTATCTCACAAGAGGAGTTGAGTAGATTGACTTCGGCTTTGGTCGATGTTCTTTCCTTGGTCTCCTGAATGGTTTCACTTTATTGTAGGTCTTATTATGCAGATGAAGGAAAAATTGCAAATGATAAGGGATGCGGGGGCTTACCGGAGTCTCTCTTCCATCTCCCATCAGGGAAAGTTTATTGAGGCAGACGGACGGACGATGTTGAATGTCTCTTCCAATGATTACCTCGGATTGTCCGGTTTGGAGTCGTTAAGGCAGGAGTTCGCCTCCGTCTGTGACCCGACTCAAGCGTTGTATTCCGCTTCGTCGGCGAGGTTGCTTACCGGAAATTTCCCCGTTTATGGAGAGTTGGAGTCATTGATTGCCTTACGTTATGGACGGGAGGCGGCATTGCTACTCAATAGTGGCTATCATGCCAATGTCGGTATCTTGCCGGCTATCACCTCTCCGTCGTCTCTTATCTTGGCAGATAAGTTGGTCCATGCCAGTATGATTGATGGCATACATCTCAGTAGGGCAAAAGCTATTCGCTATAGGCACAACGACTATGCGCAGTTGGAGCGTCTGTTGGATGATAACCAAGGTAGGTATGACTCGGTGGTGCTGGTTACGGAAAGTGTTTTTAGTATGGATGGCGATATCTGCGATTTACGTAAGATGGTTGAGCTGAAACGGCGATATCCGAATGTGATGCTGTATGTGGATGAGGCTCATGCGGTGGGTGTGTGTGGCCCTACGGGTTTGGGGCAGGCCGAGGCGCAGGGTGTCTTGCCGGATGTGGATCTTCTGGTGGAAACCTTTGGTAAGGCGTTGGCCTCTGTCGGAGCTTTTGTCGTGACTAATGAAGATATGAAACAGTTGTTGATTAATAGAATGCGTTCGTTTATCTTCACTACGGCTTTGCCTCCTGTCAATGTGATGTGGAGTAAGTTCGTTTTCGGGAAACTAGCCTCCTTTACGGAAGAAAGGAATCGTCTCCGCTCTTTGGAACGTATGTTGCAGGTTGCCTTCCCGGACCGTACGGTCTCCTCGCATATCTTCCCGTTCCTTGTGGGCGACAGCCACGAATCGGTTCGTTTTTCGGAATGTCTCAAACGTAAGGGCTTTTATGCCTTGCCTGTTCGTCCGCCAACGGTGCCGGAGGGAACGTCGCGTATCCGCTTCTCTCTGACGGCTCAGATGACGGAGGTGGAGATTGCCCGGATGATAGATGTGATAAAGGATATTTCGTCTGAATTTGTAAAGGAGAACAAAATATGAGACATTATTTTTTAAGGAAGAAGAACTCGCCTTGTTTGCTTCTTCTCTTCTCTGGTTGGGCTACTGACGAGCGTTTGTATGCCAACTTTCATCTTCCTGATGATTGTGATATATGTGTGGTGTCCGATTATGTGGATAGTTATCTTGATTTGGATGGGTTTCGAAGTTATCGGAGCATCCGGCTCCTTGCTTGGTCGTTGGGCGTCTTTATGGCCGATGCCGTGTTGCGTGACGAACGGTTGCCGTTGGTGTCGGCGGTGGCGTTGAATGGCACAATCTCTCCTGTCCATGATGAGATGGGAATACCCAAAGATATATATGAAGGCACTTCCGGTAATTTGAGCGAGGCTTCGCTTTCTAAGTTTTATAGGAGGATGTGTGGCGATGCTGATTCTCTGGATCTATTGCTCTCTTCCCGTCCTGACCTCTCGGTGGCGAGGCTTCGCTTGGCTCTTGATTTTGTGGAGAAATTGGCGGCGGAGTCTCCGTTCCTCTCTTCCGGGTCTGTTTTCAAAAAAGTGGTTGTTGGTACGAAAGACCGCATATTTCCTCCTTCCAATATGATACGGGCTTGGCAGGGCTTTTCGGAATTGCTGCTGATTGATGTGCCTCATTTTGATTCTAATCTAATGGAAAATTTGATGTATGGAGAGTAGCGCGGAAGAGTTGGTGGGTTATCGTTTTGCGAAATCGCGAGGCAGCTATGAGCAGGCTGCTTCGACGCAACGGTATATGGCGGAGGCTCTTGTGAAAATGTTGCCTGCGCAGGCTCCCGGTTCTGTTTTGGAGATAGGCTGCGGTACGGGGCTGCTGACGAGGGCTTTGCTACGTGTCTGCTCGCCTTCGGTCTTGCATCTGAACGACATCTCTTCGGGCTTTGAGTCTGGCTTTCGCTCTTTGGACCATATTCCTGGTTTGCGTTGTCTTTGTGGCGACGCCGAACATTACCCGTGGCCGTGTCGGTATGATTGGGTGGTCTCTTCGTCTGTTTTTCAGTGGTTCGCCGATTTCTCCGCATTCGTGGACCGCATCGTCCGCTATCAGAATAGGGATGGAGTTTTGGCCTTCGGTACCTTTGGCCCTGAGAATATGAGGGAAATCCGTGCGGTGGAGGGCGTTGGCTTGGATTATCTCTCGAAAGATGAATTGCAATCTTCTCTGGAGAGGTGTTACCATACGCTGGAGTGTAGGGAGGAGGTTTTGCAGTTGGAATTTGCTTCTCCTTATCAGGTCTTGAACCATCTTCGGCAGACGGGTGTGAATGCTTTGTCCCGTCAGGTGTGGACACCATCCCGGCTTCGCCGTTTTGAGGAGTCGTATGTCCGCCTATTCTCGAAGGGTGATAAGGTGACGTTGACCTATCATCCTATTTTCTATGTGGGTAGAAAAAAAGATGATTTTTGACGATTAGTGATCATGAAGAAATAACTTACTAAAGTTCGAAATATCTTGAAAGTATGCTTTTTAGACATTGCATTGACAGCAAACATTTCGTAGATTTTCGAACATGATTTCTAAAACGTCTCTTTTTCAACAGGCGTACACTCGCCTTTGGCCGCGGAGGAGGGGAGGTGCGTGCCGCAGCGTGGAAAAACCTTTTT
>Ga0172378_10005885_pt1 | contig 11452 bp, 6 predicted proteins | sample GrowelOW332metaG_FD_119755 | JGI IMG/M metagenome (GOLD analysis project Ga0172378, IMG submission 119755) | Groundwater microbial communities from an aquifer near a municipal landfill in Southern Ontario, Canada - Pumphouse #3_1 metaG | ecosystem: Environmental > Aquatic > Deep subsurface >... | reverse complement strand
CCACGAGGCAGTTATAGCGATTACATCAAACCTCTGGAGCTTGATGCTACAGGGATTCTAGTTCCACATATAATGAATCTGGAAGATGCAAAAAATGTCATTCATATGACCCGTTTTTATCCGGTAGGGCGGCGTCCGATTGATGGCGGCAATGCTGATGGAGCATATGGCAGTCTTGATCTTGATGAATATTTAAAACAGGCAAATGAACAAAGATTTGTTGTTCTGCAAATTGAAGATCCCGAACCCTTGAATGACTTAGAAGCTATCGCCGCCTTGGATGGCTACGACATGTTGTTTTTTGGTCCTGCTGATTTTAGCCAGGGAATTGGTACACCAGGACAATGGGATAATCCGAGGCTCATTGAAACACGTAAACTTGTTGCTGAAGTTGCCAATAAATATGGGAAGTTTGCTGCTACAACGGGATGTACTGATAATTTAAATGAACTTATTGATATGGGCTATAACTTTATCAATATCGGAGCTGACGTCGTAGGTTTGACAAATTACTGCAATAGTTTGATAAAAAGCTTTAACAATTTAACTGTTAAAAAGTAAAATGGACAAAAGACGCTGAAAACTCTTGTTTCTTTTGATAATTTAAATTCTATTTATTGAAGAATTTGTTTGTTAAATTATCTAAAATACAGCATGGAGGTAAGCAGGTTAAAAATTGTTAAACATATAGATTGTTCTTTTTTTTATTTTATATTTGTAGGACATAAGGAACATATGATTATTAAATGAACACTCCCTGCCGCAAGCAGCGGGGTATCTAAAAAAGAGTTATAGTTACATTCGCTCCAAGGGACGGGGAATTTATCCAAAGCGATTAAAAATGTTATGTGTAAAATCATGTACTAATCAAATGCATAAAATCTGACGGCGTTTGAATTTGAATCATTTTCAAATAATTTAGATACAATATCCTGATGTTAATATACAAACCTGCATACGATGAAAAAAACATTTCTCATTATTTTAAACCTTTTTTTGTTATTCTCCTTGAGTGCTAAAATTCAAGCAGATGTCGATGTTAATAAGTTAGCTGCTGATTATTTGTTTGAGAAAACTGGAGATTTTATTTTTTGGAATAGAATACATGCACTTGAATTTCTTGATCAAAACGGATACAAAGTACAGGCTAAAGAAATATTGGAGAAAAGCCTTACAGGATTCGATAGCGTACCTCAAAAAAGGATAGGATTTTGGAGATGCTGCGCAGAGACGTCTTTCTCTTTAGCAGAAAAGAAATCCTATATTAATAAGATCTTAGGTGCGTATTTAAACCCTGGTAGTCCGGATAAAATACATGCGGTGGAAAGTCTGGCAAAACTTAAATACTCTTTGCGCACTTATCCAAAGCAAAGCTTGGAAAATGATTCTTTAAGCAATATTTTGCAGGGATATGTTTTATGGGCAAGGGCCATTCCTCCGACTTTTTCTGACACACTTGATTATTCTTCCATCTTTTCGGTACTTGAATCCGACAACACAGTACAACGGGATATAATGGCATACGGCCTTAATTATATGGGCATTTTTGAAAATGGACAGTGGGAAAAATTGGCAAATTTAGCATTAACTACATCTTTAGAATCGCCTATTGCTGTGCGTCTATTACATGGAGCGATCTCCACTTGCCCCGATATAAAAAGTTATGATAGTCAGATTGAGCAAATCAGAACTTTTCTATTAGAAACAATTCATATTCCTGACAATGAGATGCAATATGAATCTTGTATGGCTTTGGGTGAATTGAGAGACAAAAGAGACCTGGATTTATTAAAAGAAATTTTCCTTTCAGGAGGCGTACAATTTTACATTAAAGGAAAAACATATTTACATCAATTAAAAGACCTTAAATTGGTGGCGGCATATAGTATTCTCCAATTAAGTCAAGCAAAAAAGAAGGTAAGATATTAACCGTATTATCGAAATATTCAGCATTAAATCTCTGTGGATAATACGGAGCGCATTTTTAATAATCGGTATATCCTTGGAACTATATTGAAACAAATTTTTTAATGAAAAACGAATCTTAAATCATCTGATATGAAAAAAAGAAAAATCGCAAAAGTTATGCTGTTTGCCACTTTATTTGTTTTCTTTTCTTGTGAAGACAAAGGGCTCAGCCAATACAGTTACAATCCTGACAAGCCTGTGACACTGGAGTCTTTTGAGCCTAAAAATGGAGGCATGGCCACAAAAGTTATTTTATCGGGAGAAAATTTAGGAAATGACCCCAAACAATTGAAGGTTTATTTTAACAACAAACTTGCGAGTGTCATTGGTTGTGACAAAGGAAAAGCTTTGGTTGTAGCGCCCAGGCAACCTGGAGATACTTGTAAGATTGCAGTAGTTATTGGGAATGATTCAGTTGTTTATGCTGATCATTTTATTTACAAAACAATGACAACAGTCAAGACTTTAGTAGGAATTAAAGGATCAACTTCATTTAAAGCAGGATCATTTTCAGAAGCAACATTCTATAAACCTTACTATCTTACTGTAGACAAGAATAAAAATCTATTTCTTGTCACCGATAAAGATGTTATAATGTTCAATCAACAAGAACAACGGGTTACGGCGGTGTTGCAAAATACTGTAACGTATAATATACCAACTACGGATGCAGCAGGAGAAGTCGTGTTTTTCCCTTCTGCACAAAACGATCTCTTTTTAATGCTTGACCCTGCAGCACAATGGGCACCGAAAGTACGCTCTATCATTCATCCGACTCCAGAAGAAATTTTGCTAGGAAAAAGAGATTTCAATATAAGATGGAAATCCTCTTTTGCAATAAATCCAACCGATAAAATGATTTATATGAAAGCAATTGATGGCGGTATTGTCAAATTTGACCCTATAACTAAAAAAGGCGAATTGGTGGCCATGACTTTATCAGGAGATGCTTTTATACAATTTCATCCGACAATACCAAATCTCCTTTATATAGGATTGGAGGCACAACATGCTATTTATACGTATGATCTGGAAACCAATGAGCTAAAGCTCTTTGCCGGAACTGTGGGACAATCAGGATACAAAGATGGAAAAGCGCAAAATGCTCTTTTTAACACTCCCCGACAATTCGTTCTGGATCGTGATGGTAATTTGATTCTGGCGGATACAAACAACCATTGTATTAGAAAAATATCTCCGGAGGGAGACGTTTCCACTCTCATTGGCATTCCAACAAAAAAAGGATATCAAGACGGTAACCCTGAAGATGCCATGTTTGACACCCCTCGTGGTCTCTGTATTGACAGTGAAGGAGGCATTTACATAGCAGATACCTGGAATCAATGTATTCGGAAATTATCGATTGAATAAAATAAGTAACAATCTAAAATAATCTAAAAAATGCACAAGATAATCAATATATGCTTATTGTTTCTCTTTAGCCTTCAGGCTTTTGGGCAAAATACATTTACGGTTGCAGGAACCGTTTACGACGAAAAAGGGGTGCAAATTTCCGGTACGAATATATTTGTGAAAAACAAGCCCGGATTTGGAGCAATCACAGATGCTGATGGAAAATTTTCTATTAACGTTTCAAAAGGAGATGTTTTGGTTTTTAATTTTTTGGGATATGAAAATGTTGAATATCTCGCAGAAACGGCTCAAAGAAATATCAGTATCTCATTTAAAGAAGTCACAAAAGAATTGACGGAAGTGGTTGTAACTGGTTTAGGGACTCAGCGAAAAATTAGTGTGGTCGGTGCAATCAGTACAATTGCGGCAAAGGACCTACAAGTCCCTGCTTCTTCCATGGCAAATCTTTTGGGCGGTCGCGTTCCAGGAGTCATATCCATGCAAACGAGTGGAGAACCAGGGAAAAACATCTCTGAATTCTGGATCAGGGGTATCGGTACTTTTGGAGCCAGTCAGTCAGCTTTGGTTTTGATTGATGGTTTGGAGGGCAATCTGAACTCTGTTGATCCGGCTGATATCGAAAGTTTCTCTATCCTGAAAGATGCCTCTGCTACCGCGGTATATGGAGTAAGGGGAGCCAACGGAGTAGTCCTTGTGACAACTAAACGTGGGGCAGTAGACAAACTCAAAATAAATGGGAGGGCAAACTTCACCATCGCAGAACTTAAAAAGATGCCCGAATATCTCGGAGCTTACGAATATGCCAAGCTTGCAAATGAAGCTCGTGTAGTAAGGGGGGATGACCCATTATATTCGAAAGCGGAAATGCAAACGATCCAATATGGATTGGATAAAGATCTTTATCCAGATGTCGATTGGCAAAAAGAGATGGTTAACCCAACAAGTTTCCAGCAAACATATTATGCAAGTGCACAAGGTGGAGGTGAAATGGCCAGATACTTCCTTAGTTTAGGAACCTCTGAGGAGACTGCTGCATACCATATGGACAAAAATAGTCCTTACAAAGCCAGTACCGGATACAATACCTATTCGTACAGAACCAATCTGGATATTAGTCTGACAAAAACGACGGCCCTTTATTTTGGCTTTGATGGTTATCTAACCAGGAGGAAACAGCCTGGTATCATGAGTACGAATAATCTGTGGCAAGCACAATCTCAATTAACACCACTCCTGATTCCAACAATTTATTCTACTGGACAACTTCCGGCGTATGCGGCTGAAAGTAATATTTCTCCGCACGTCATGTTAAATTACTCTGGTACGGCGGCAGAAGAAACAAACTCCTACACAACTACTTTAGCCATTAATCAAAAGTTGGACTTTATTCTTAATGGGCTGAAATTCAAGATGCAAGGGGCATTCGATACTTATAGCTATTTTACCGAAAGGCGCTATATCTTACCGGAATTGTATTTTGCTTCCTCCAGAGATGTAAATGGTAAATTACAAACAGTTAAAAGAACTGAGGCTGTAGCTGCAACTTATTCCAACAGTCAAACTCAATCCAGAAAATATCATTTTGAATCCACATTGAACTACGAAAAGACTTTTAATGAGGTTCATAACGTCAGCGGACTTATATATTACTATATGAGCGATTATAAAAACACTGGAGAGATCTTCACCGCAAATATCGAGCCCAGTATGGCTGCCATTCCGAAAAGATATCAAGGTATTTCCAGCCGTCTGACTTATGGATACGATAATACTTACATGATTGACATTAACTTTGGTTACACCGGCTCAGAAAACTTTCAGGCTGGTCGAAGATTTGGTTTTTTTCCGTCTGTAGCGCTTGGGTGGGTGCCCACCAATTACGATTGGGTACGAGAAGCTCTTCCATGGTTTGATTTTTTGAAAATCAGAGGTTCGTATGGAAGTGTAGGTAATGATAAAATCTCAAGTACCAGATTTCCGTATTTAACGATTGTTGATGAAAATGCATCTGCCGGTTGGTCCGGAGAAAGTGGTATTACGGAAACTTCCATTGGTGCCGACAATTTAATGTGGGAAAATGCAAAAAAAATGGATATAGGAGTCGAAGGGCGCTTATTCAGAGATAAAGTTTCTTTTGTTGTTGACATTTTTAAAGATGTACGAGACGGTATTTTTCAGCCGAGAGCACAGATTCCTGATTTTGTAGGCCTTTTGGCAATGCCTTACGGTAACGTTGGAAAAATGACCAGTACCGGGGCAGATGGAAATATAGCCTTTACGCAAAAAATTAATAAGAAATCTTCATTTACCATTCGTGGAAACTTTACTTATTCCAAAAATATGGTAAATAATTGGGAGCAGGCATATCCGAAATATGAGTATCAGCAATATTCTGGTTTCCCTTATGGTGTATTACGTGGTTACGTTGCGCAAGGTTTATTTCGTGACCAAGCGGATATAGATGCTAGTCCAGCACAAGCTTTCGGCTCTAAAGTCCTTCCCGGAGATATCAAATACAAAGATGTGAACGGAGATGGTATTATAAATACCGATGATATAGTGCCTTTAACCTATTCCACGTTTCCACGTTTGATGTACGGATTTGGAGGTGAATACCAATATAAAAATTTGACTTTTGGTGTATTATTCAAAGGAACGGGAAATACGGATTTCTTTTATGTGGGTCAATCTGTCACACAAAACGGTACAACAAGCACCAATGGAATGGGGTATGTCCCTTTTCATGGTGGGAAAACCGGAAATGTGTTGGACATCGTTGCAGATCAATCCAACAGATGGACTCCTGCTTCTTACTCCGGAGATGTCTCAACAGAAAATCCCGATGCTCGCTTTCCTCGATTAACTTATGGATATAATGCAAACAACTCGCAATTGTCCACATGGTGGAAAGGCAATAGTAAATATCTTCGCCTACAGGAAATAACGGTCAATTACAACTTGAAAAATCGGTTCATCACTAAAATGGGACTAAGTTCCATTGACCTTCAATTTGTAGGATCCAATCTTTATGTTTGGGACGGTGTGAAACTCTGGGATCCAGAGCAAGCCAATCTAAATGGTCGCGCCTATCCCATTCCTGTGCGCTATACCTTCCAAATTTATATTAACCTCTAAACTTAGTACATCATGAATATAAAGAAAAATTGTTTTTTGGTGATATTGCCGCTGTTTTTTACCTGTCCTTTTTTTACAGCATGTAATTTTTTGGAAGTAGATAAATATTTCAACGAAACGCTCAATTATGACTCTATTTTTCATAATAAAAGGAATTTTGAAAAATATTTGTGGGGAACGGCGGCCTATTTCCCGGATGAGGGTGCCATTTTAGGCAACAACTACACACCAGGGCCTATGGCTACAGACGAAGCGTTCACATTGGTAAACCCGAGTGAATTTAGGGGAATGGCATATACCCTCGGACTAGTTACCCCGACGAATTCCTATAGTATGGATATATGGCCAACAATGTATAAAATTATCCGCAAAGCCAATACCATGCTGCTGCGTATAGACGAGGCCGTGGACATGACTGCCGTAGACAAACGTAATATGTTGGGTTACATACATTTCATGAGAGGATATGCTTATTATTTCTTAGTGATGCAATATGGACCAGTTGTTATATTGGATGATAACGTTTTAGATAACAATGAAGCCAGTGAATATTATGACAGACCAAGAGCAACGTACGATGAATCGGTGGACTACATCTGTCAGGAGTTAGAAAATGCGGCCAAATATCTCCCGGGCGAGGTCCCTGTCAACTACTTTGGCAGACCTACACAAGGAGCGGCTTTGGGGCTAATAGCCCGCTTAAGACTGCAGCAGGCAAGTCCTTTGTTTAATGGGCAACAAGCGGCAAGAACTTATTTTGGTAACTGGACCAGGTCTACAGATGGCGTAAACTATGTTTCTCAAACATATCATGAAGAGAAATGGGCAACAGCAGCAATGGCTGCCAAAAGAATCATTGATTTGAATCGTTATACTTTGCATACGGTCGCAAAAAGAACGGATACTCCTGTACTACCGAGTAATGTATCCCATGCAGATTTTCCGGATGGAGCCGGAGATATTGATCCTTTCAGATCCTATTCAGATATGTTTACGGGAGAATCATTACCATCTCGAAATTCAGAGTTTTTATGGGCACGTATCTCTCCCAGTGTACTGACTTATTCACGCTATTCTTTTCCTCAGTCCTTAATGGGAGGAAATAATTGTATATCAGTTACTCAAAAGGTTATTGATGCATATTATATGGCTGACGGATATGATAAAGATAATTCCAGTACAGCTTATCCCTATTCTGAAGCAGGAAGCATTGGTGGTGGTAGTAAGACGTTCTCTGGATATACGCTTGAAGGAACAGCCAACAAAATGTACAAAAATCGGGAGATGAGATTTTATGCCAGCATTGGTTTTAGTGAATGTTTTTGGCCGGCCAATTCCACCTCGGAAAGCGTAAGAAAGAATATGGTTGTCAGCTATGCTTATGATGGGCTTGGAGGGCGATCTAATGCTAGAACGTCTCCTGATTATTATCCAATAACCGGATACGTGTTGAAGAAATTCATCCATGAAGATGACGCATGGATGGGTACCGGAGCCCGGACAATAGAAAAACCATTTCCAAGCATCCGGTATGCTGAGATTTTACTGTCATACGTGGAGGCGATAAATAATCTGACATCTGCTTATTATTTCACTGATGAAGATGGTCAAACATTTACTATTTCAAGAGATGTATCTGAAATAAAGAAATATTTTAATCAAGTACGTTTCAGGGCAGGACTTCCAGGCATCACGGATGAAGAGGCTGCTTCTCCCCGAAAAATACAGGAGCTAATAGAAAGAGAATGTATGATTGAGTTTTTGTTTGAAAACAAACGTTACTTTGATGTGCGTCGTTGGGGTATTTATGAAGAAACAGAGAAAGAACTTATCATGGGCATGGATACGGATGCCAGTGGGGATGCTTATTATTCCCGTACCCCTGTAAACAGCTATAAAGCCCGAAACAGAGTGGTAGATAAAAAAATGGTGTTTATGCCAATTAATAAAAATGAACTGAGAAAAGCACCCAGCCTGGATCAGAATCCGGGATGGTCAAATTAATCAATAAACTGAATAACAACATGAAAAAGTCTATATATATATTATGCAGTATTTTAATGTTTGGTATGCTTTCCTGTACTGAGGAGGCTTTTTATAAAGATGAGCAATACAAGAATGTTGTATATCTTTTAAGCACAGAAGACTACAATGTCTTTCCTGCAGCATACACATTCAATGAAGATGGAAGTGCGAGTACGGGCTATCTGTCTATTGGCTGTGGAGGCTCCCTGCCCAATCCTGAAGAAATAACAGTAGAATTGGAACCGGATAGTTTTTTATTTGATAAATATAACACCGGCAATTTTGATGTTGACTCTTCTAAATTTGCTCACATTTTGGCACCTGATAAATATTCAATTGAAAGTATGACAATCAATTTTCCAGCCAACAATGCCGATCAATATGTAAGAGTTCCAATCAAGGTGGATTTGAAAAATTTATCTCCTGACTCTACTTACTTTATTCCTCTTGCAATCAAACATTTGTCTAAATATGAGACAAATCCGGAAAAATTCAATATGCTATACAAAGTCTCTATAAAAAATTATTATGCGGAACAACTTACTCCGACATATTATCTGATGAAGGGCACTACGTTAGATGCCCAGGGTGTGGTATCGGGCATGATTTCAAGTACCAAATTGGTAAAACCTCTTTCTATAAGATCTGTACGTATGTATGCCGGAGCGCAGCCCGAAACTGCTAAATCAACCGTGGAGGAAATTCGAAAGTATTCAATAGTTGTTTCCATAGATGAAAATAATAAAGTAACAATTACACCTTACGGTACAATTGAAGTGCAACAAATGCCTTACGACGATTATTGGAATAGTTACGAAGAAATAAAACCGGAAGAATCCACCACTTTTAAGAAATATTTATACCTGTATTATCGCTACAGGACGTTGACCTCGCCCGGAGTTTGGAGTAGTTGGGTGACAGTGAAAGAAAACATGTATAGAATGGAATCCAACTAAACAGATGAGGAATGAATAGGATAATCATATTAACCTGTTATATCATATTATCTTTTAATGATTTATTTGCCTTGGATTATAACATTCATGTAAAAAAGATTTGGGACAACGGCTTTCATTGCGCATTTACATCTATTATAAAATTCCAGGGGAAATATTATTGTTCTTTTCGTGAAGGGGAAACACATATATTCGACAAATATGGAACGGCAGAAGGAAAAGTCAGGTTATTGGTGTCTGAAGATGGTGATGATTGGAAACCACTTGCACTCATAAGCAAAGTGAATTATGACCTGCGCGATCCCAAACTATCCATAACCCCTGACGGCAGGTTAATGATTATTATCGGAGGTTCGGTGTATAAAGGAGAGAAACTGGTTGCCAGGATTCCTCAGGTCTCTTTTAGTCGTGACGGTATTTCTTTTTCCGATCCGGAACCTGTTTGTTTGGACAAAAAAGCCAACAGTGGAATGGATTGGCTTTGGAGAGTCACTTGGGAAGGAAATACCGGTTACGTTGTGAATTATTCTATGATCAACGGAAGTGAAGCCAGTATCAGCCTTTTGAAAACAGAAAATGGAAAAGATTTTGAGTTTGTTTCTCGCTTGAATGTCTCCGATTTTCCGAACGAAGCTACCATTCGCTTCACGCCAGATAAAAGGATGTTGGTTATGGTTAGAAGAGAAAGAGGTGATAAAATGGGCTATTGGGGAATCAGCGAGCCTCCCTACAAAGATTGGTCTTGGAAAAAAATGGACATACCGCTCGGAGGACCTGATTTTATAGTATTGGAAAATGACTGGCTGATTGCCGGAACCCGTTCCCGTTATATTAACGGCTTTCCTAAAACAGTCCTATTGTCAGGGGATACAACTGGTAAATTTGAAGAAGTGTTTGTTTTACCATCTGGAGGAGATACCAGTTATACCGGTTTTTTGGTTGAAGGGGATCAATTGTGGGTGAGTTATTATTCTTCTCATGAGACAAAAAATGCCGCTGTTTACATCGCGAAATTACCGTTGGCCCTTCTGAAAAGATATGCAGGAAAAGGTTTCGAATAGAACGCCATCATTTTAATATTAGTTATTTATGAAAATTATTTTTATTGCATTATCCGCTTTTTTGCTTCCTTTCATTTGTTGGGCGCATCAAAACAATATCTCCATCATTCCTGAACCTCAGGAAATGGAGATTCAAGGTGGTTGTTTTTATCTTTCAACTGTTACCCGTTTGCACGTACAGGAAAAATCATCTGTCAAGACAGCCAATTTATTCAATGATTTTCTGGATTGCAATTATGGTTTGCGCTTAAAAAAAGGATCAGCTGGAGCCAATACGATCAGATTGGTTCTCGATAATCAAATGGATAAGGAAGCCTATGAGCTGACGGTCAATGAGAAAGGTGTTGGCATAAGGGGGGGTGACGCTGGATTGTTTTATGGCATTCAAAGTCTTCAACAATTAATTTCCACTAATGAGGAAAAAAAAATATACATTCCTTATATGACCATCAAAGACAAGCCTCGTTTTGTTTACCGAGGATTGATGTTGGATGTTGGTCGGTATTTTTATCCGGTTGATTATATCAAGAAATTTATCGATCAGATGTCCTATTACAAGTTAAACGTTTTCCATTGGCATTTGACGGAAGATTGTGGTTGGAGGATTGAAATAAAAAAATACCCCGAGTTGACAAAAAAAGCGGCTTGGAGAAGCAGCACCCAATATAGCAAAGAGCCTCCGTTATATGATAAAACTCCTCATGGAGGATTCTATACCCAGGAACAAGTCAAAGAAATTGTTCAGTATGCGGCTGAAAGATATGTGAGCATAATTCCTGAAATAGAAATGCCAGGACATTCAATGGCTGCGCTGTCTGTTTTTCCTGAATTGTCTTGTACTGGTGGGCCTTTTGCGCTTCCATTGGTATGGGGAATTAAAGATGAAATTTTTTGTGCGGGAAATGAAAAGACTTTTCAATTTTTAGAAGATGT
>Ga0172378_10005882_pt1 | contig 11454 bp, 9 predicted proteins | sample GrowelOW332metaG_FD_119755 | JGI IMG/M metagenome (GOLD analysis project Ga0172378, IMG submission 119755) | Groundwater microbial communities from an aquifer near a municipal landfill in Southern Ontario, Canada - Pumphouse #3_1 metaG | ecosystem: Environmental > Aquatic > Deep subsurface >... | reverse complement strand
TACTATTATTAGTAATTCTTTTTTTATTTATATTGCATATATATCCAATAAAACAGATAGATAATTATAGGCAAGTACAAATTTAATCTAAATAAACACTTGGAAAGGAGTTAAAAATATATGGCTAAAATTACGATTGATACAGCTCCTGAAGAAAAAGCTGTAGGACAAATTAATCAAGTTTTAACTACTGCGCGTATTATTAAAAATACGATGGGCAGATCTTCTTTAACAAGAGCTGCAAAAGATAGCGTGTTTCAATATCCACTCTTAGTAAGTGCTGGTATTGATACTGATGTTATCATGGTTATTGCCAGGGCTCTTGAACGTCAATATGCTTCGATGGTAGTCTCGTGGGCTTCTAGAGAGGCTGGAGTGGATATTGATAAATATGGCACTCTTACAAATTATTTAAAGCACTTCCATAACAATGATGATATTCCTTCAAACATTAAGGCTACTCCTGTGAGTGCAACCCTAGATTCTGCATTATTTGTTGAATCTGTTCCTAATACAAAAGGCTTAGGCACAGCTTGCTGGGGAAATGATGTTGAAAATAATATTGTGACTGAGTCGGTCAATGATATCTATCGCCCATATGATCGTACCATGTATGTTCTTGAAAAGAATTTAAATGACATGAAGATCACTAAGGAATCGTTGGCTGATGATTTAGCAGATACTGCTAAAAAAGCAGAAAGAGCTCAATCTAATTCTAGATTCGGCGGTATTAATCCTGAGGGTAAAGTGGAATATCAAAAGACCCATTGGGACGCTACTGCTGGTCAGAAAATAGGAGACATTCATAGGGACGCGATTACAGGAAAAAATGTGCCTACTATGGTATCTCATATCATTAAGGCTACTCCTCAATTTAAGCAGAATGCTAAGATTGCAACCCCGAATGAAAAAATTTCTGCTTTGGAGCCTACTCTTGTAACTTGTACATTTGTAATGCATGGGGAAAAGGGCAATAATACGCAATGGACTCAAGATGTAGTTCTTGGTGTAAAATGCATGGTTCGCATGATTAGGCCAGATTTCATGGTTTCAAATATGGCTGATGCTGCTAAGAATTCTAATTCGATCTTTAAGTTCATTAAGTGGACTAAGGGCGAATATGGATTGTTAGATCTCCTCTTTAACAAGAGTGAAATTAAGGATATGGCAACGACTTCTAAGAATGATTCAAGCCATTGGTGGAAAGCTTTAAGCCGTCGGAAAATGATTAATAGTGTCACTAAAATGTTTGATCAAGGCCGAGTGCTGCCTAGCACTACAATTATCATGACGCCGATGGAAGTTCAGCAGGTGGCTGACATCACTGGTATTGATTTATCTCAGGAATATAATGCTATGAAGTTGATTTCTAAATATTACCTACTCGGCTTTGGCATCTATGACGATTCGACTGGTATTCTGAGTACTATTTTTGATGGAGATACTGAAGGATTTGCTAATGTTTCCTTGTCCTCTCTCAAAGGTTTGAATGACAAGCCTGTCAATGTCATGTCAGATAAAGATATGAGACGCATGATGGGCAGAGTATAAGAAAGGAGGAATTAACACATATGACGAGCATTTATGATATGCCTTGTGGAGATATTATTCTCGAAGAATTGAATACTATGATGTTAGCGCAACCCTCTAGAGAGCGCATGCATTATGTTGATTCAGTAGTGGAATCTGTATTATCTCCTGCAGGCAAGTCCAAGTTAATTCAACAACTTTATGTTGATATTATCCAAAAATCTAATATTGACTTTGGCAAAATTCCACAGAGTAAAGGCAACCTTACATCTTATGAATATTACGATCCAATGGTTAAATCAATCGGCGCTCTTAATTCATTATTTAATGATGGAAGCAATAAAAAGGTTGAAGAAATGGACCTTACCAATCGTTTACATGATCTGCTCATAGAATGTAGGGACGATTTCGAATATGGATATAAGTTCGATGTACAAATTATTCAAGTAACTTATTGCATACTTGTTATGTCTCTATATGATATGATTGGCCTATGCATTAATAAATATACTAATTATATGAAGGATATAAAGGGTGTAGAATTTAAATTCACTCAATCTAAGACTAATAAAAATCTCTTATTAAAGTATGTAAGAGACTTTATTAAGGGATATGATACAGGCGAGTGGTCTAAAATGATGATATCGTTTAAGAAACATCCTACAGAAGTTAAAACCATTGCAATGACAAGCGGAGCCACTGAGAGCTTTTCAGATTTTGGTAAAGTCGTCGGAGCTGTTGCAATTGCTGCACCCGCATATGTAGCCAAAGCCGCTGGCATTGCTGGCGCAGTAGGTACCGTATGGGGAGTCATTTGGATTAGTCTTGCTATCTTTTTTGCAATACGGGGCTTGATTTATTTAGCCTATTATGTGCCATTTAAAATCAATTCCTACATCAAGATTCAAGCTGATTTTCTGAAGTATACAATTGAAAAAGATAATGATCAGACGAGTACTACCGTTGAGAAGCAGAAAAAATTGTTATCTCACCTTGATGGTATTTGTACCTTCATTGAGACTCGTATTTTAAAAATAAATACTACTGCCAAGAAGAGATTGGATGAAGATGCTAGTATGAATTATTCTAGATCTGATTTACTTTCTGCTGGCGGGGATATCGCCATTCTTTAACTGGTTATTCTGCATATTACTGACAACAAAATCAGTAATATGCAGAATAAATTTACTTTATAAGGAAAGGCGGAAGATATATATGATTAAGACATTACAAGCACTAGAACCTTATGGAATTGATGTTATTACTAGAATTGATTCAGTTTCAGACCAATTTACTGAAATAAAATCTATTAGAGAAAATATGAATGAAAGCACTGTGGATGCTGAAATTGAGAATCTCCAAGAAAAAATTAGAGATTTAAATGATTCTTTATCTCTTTTAAAAGGCTCATTTAATTGCTATTTAGCAAATATAAAGGATATTGCAAATCAGGGTAAAAATGAAGTAATTAGAATGAATGATTTGTATCAAAAATTCTTTAGTCTTGATATGAGCCAGAGCATTGTAACATTGCCAGTATCATTTAAGTTTTTTAGCTTTATGCCTAAAAGTTTAATTTTTAAAGAAATTCCATTGGATGTAGCTACTACTTTTATGATTAAAGATAATATTATGCCTAATATGATTTTGGCCACTCAGATAATTGAGCATAATATTAATGATAATGAATATAATGTAAGTATAGAGGGAACATTAAGAGATATTAGAAATTTAATAAATACCAATTTTAATGAATTTATTACGGAATCACCGGATGAAGTTTTATATACGTTAACTGAAGACTTTAATGCTTTAAGTAAGATAACGAACTATATTACTATGACCTTGAAGTTCATGGGAGCTTACTTAAATAATATTATATCTATACGCGCGCAATTAAATATTTTGTCTAATAAAGAAGAATATGTATTATAAAAATATAAGTAAGACTGCTTTAAAGCAGTCTTACTTATATTTTTATATATTATACAGGTACTGATTGATATTGATGCGTGCTTCCATACATATTGAATAAGAAATTTGCGAATTCTCCATCTTTAAGAGAATAATTTGTACCAGTATAAATCGGGTTATTTATTAATGCTAAATTAATATCCAGCCCAGTTATAGTTTCATTATAATCCTCAGCATAATAATTAAAGAAATCATCGTCTTCATCATAATATATTTTTATACTATCACCTTGAGCGCAATTATTAATTTTAATAATATCTAGGATATCATACTCAAATATATTATTTTTTGATACGCTTAATCCATTTGAAAAAATGTTCGCATACCTATAATCAAATGGCCATATAAGTTTATTGTCTGAATCAGATAAGACGATTAATCCTTGAGCAGATGAACTAAAATTAATGTTCTGATTGTAAATAATTTTCTGGCGATATGGCATATAATCTGCTACTAGTTCAAGCTTACCAGATGCACCAGCCATAGGATTAATAGTGATAATGCAATTATCACCATATTTTAATGGCATATTAATAGTATAGTCTATTCCATTTTCTAATAATTTTCCATTGGCGTATACCATAAATCTATCTGCATTTGGTTCTTCTCCAAATGATTCAAATGTTAAAGTATTAATTGCACCTATTATAGCATTAGGCTTATGAATTTCAATAAAGTTATTAGTATTAGTAACACTAATATCTGCATTTATCAAATCAGGAAAATTAATGGATATAGGCGTATCGCCTGCATTTATATTCTTATTGAGGTCTATATTTGTTGCATTGTTGATCTTGATTTTTTCTATATTATCAGCTAATATCACGTATTGATTCTGATTGGTTTTAAAATATTTATCATCAGCAGTAATTAGATAACTATCTGGAGTAGTTCCAAAATAAATCTGCGGATCAAAAGACACTGGATGCTCTATCAGATAGCGATTCACATTAGCAGTAAGGTCAATTTTGGATTTATCAATATATTCTCTAGACTGTGTATTATAAAAGATTAGATCCTTCATATTGATTTTTCCAAATTCTAATGCATTTGGAAATGGATATAAAGTATTAATATTAGTTGGCGTAAATAATCCATTATGCTTAGAGGATACATATTTTTCATCAATTAATAACATTTTTGCAGTAATAATTGATGTTGGAGTAACTTTACTTTTTGGAATATATGCGCATGTTTTATTATTTAATGTCTTTACCACGGTTGGCATGACTCTCAGGCCATCAACATAAATTAACACTGGGTGTTCAATATTTTCACTATTTGTAAATTCAAGATATAAGTGATCTTCATTAAAAGATACTATATCCGAAGGTTGTGCAGTATTATTTGATGTGCTTCTAACGGTTCGATTATAAATTGTATTTGCACTAGCCATATTTTGGAAGTAATTTACAAATTTACGATTTTTGTCATTGACCAACTTCGCATATTCCTTATAGCGAACAGGGTTGTCTAGACGTAAGGTAGCTAATTTAGAAATATTATAGCTGCGAATATCTCCAAATTCTGTACTAGCTTTATAATCTTCATAATCATAGGTAAAAGTAGACGGATTATAACTGCTAAATGCAGTTGGCAAATCTTTCTCAATAATAACTTTTTCATATAGGCCGGGATATTTGGCATTCATGAATTGCTTGAACAGCTTAAAGTTATTATCAAATTTAGAAGTGGTAAGATCTGATTCATAAATATCTATTGCATACTCTCCAATAGGCATTGGGCCCAATGCGTATACGTCAGGATAATATTGGTGCATATACATATTTGCGTCAAACCTATTTTTCTTTATAACATTTACGGAATCATATTTATAAAAAATAATGTTTGTAGGAGCAATTGGATTTTTTTCTCCATAAGCATTTAGATTAATATACTGATTATCAGTGCTAATAGATACTTGATAAGAATTAATACGACGGTAATCATTAATAATAAAGCATTTAATAGGATTTAAATTATTTTTTACATAATTCTTAATTTGACTAGCTATCGCAAAGCCCACATTACCAAAAGTATCAGACCCATAAGTTGCATATGTTTGATACAGTAAATTTGGATTGCTGGCGTCTCCAGTTATTAGCATATCCCATTTATCCGTTACACTAGGCTTATGATATGCGCGCGAATTAGTAAATTTAGATATTTTAATGAAGGTATCAGACGCCTCAAATAAATTACTAATAGTAGTAGCATTATTATAATAAAAGTCTGAATGAGGCTTTGTATATAAAGACCATGATGTAGAAGAATCAATCATCGCTTTAATTTTCGTATTAGAAATTCCTTCATCAATACTGGGATAAATACATAATATAGCTTTACCATATTCTGTATAAATGATTCTTAATTTAGGAAATACATACATACCAAGAGAGAAAATTATGCGATGCTTAAAAACTTTATGATCTTCCATAATTTGAATAAGTGATATTGGCTTTCCATAACCATAGGTATCTAAGAAGAGTTTTAAATTATAATATGGAATATCATATCGACTTAATTGATATGTGTAAGTATTAACTGGGAGATTATAAGCGGAATTAATATATGAATCAATTGTAAAGTTATTCATATCACCGCTAATAAAGTTTGACTGCTGAGTCAGTGTCTGAGTACGAATTGCTTCATCATACATATAACTCTTAAATTTATTCATGCATGATAATAAAATCTCATCATTATAATGATTATTAAAAAAATATAAAGGATTTAATTTATTAGGGGGAATATTTTTAAAATCTATTGGCATATTAAAATCTATTGGCATATTAAAATCTCCTTTCAATAGAGAATAAAATTTCTGGATTATTTGTTTACTGCCTTGTTTTTAGAACAAGAAAACTAGGGCAGATCTAATTACTAGTGTAAAAAAGATATAGGATTTAAAAATCCTATATCTTTTTAATTTAAAGCTCTTTATAAATTGAATTTAATAATTTAGTAGTTTCTTTATTATCATATAATATAATGTCTTCCAAATAACGATCATTACAAATATTGCCCTTATTAAGGCCATCGATAATGACCATTACAAAGAAAGGATACGCACATAAAGACATATACGCCTGTTCATGAAAGTTTTCAATAAATTTCGTTAGAAAGAATGTAGTGTTAATGCTATCTTCCACATTCTTAATGCGCAAGCCTTTCAAGCCGGTCACTCTACTGTTAAACATCGTAGAGCAGAAATCTACAAAACTATTATATGGATGCAAATCAAGATTTTCTATTTCTGTTTCCATATCAACGATTAAAGGGATTTTTTTGTTACTAGTTAAATAATTAATTGCAATATTATCGCATACCGCATCAGGAGCTTCCAGATAGTATTTCATAAAGAATTTCATTGCAAAATACATGAATGCATCTCTACGATCGCTATCTTGAATCATTCCTGCGCTTCGAAGAATTTTGCAATATAGTCTAGCCCATAATACAGATGAATATTTAATCGCTTCAGGGGGTAAAACAGTCTTATCATCAATTAACTTCAAATAGATATAAGCTGAAAGCACTAAGGTATATAAAGTTCTACTATTATTGATAGAGTATGATACTGCTTCTGTATCTGGATCTTTGGACTCATTAATATAACTTGTTAAATTGACTAAGACGCGGTCTTGTCCATTTTTGCGATATTTAAAGAATGGGATTAATTTTGGTAAGTTATCATCTAAAGGTAGCTTGATCAAGATAATTTGCAGAGATTTAACGGAATCAACTGCCTTCATAAGAGCAGGCTCTTTATAAATCTTCTTTAATTTTTCCAAATCAAGATTTAATTTATCATTCAAAATAGTTGCTTGAGTCTTGCCTCCGATAATATTAAAAATTTTCTTTTGAATAATACCACCTTTATCAATATTATTCATAAAAATGTCACTTTTAGTAAATGGCCTCATACAACATTCCAGCTCCTTTCATATAAGAGATTCTTACTAGTAATTCATTTAACAGCTTGTTTTGATTAGTTTCATTATATTATAGTCTGGCGTTATTTTCATACGCATCATAAATTCTTTATAAAAACTATATAGAAGATTAAAAATACTCCCATAATATTGTAGTTGTTGCTTATCAATAGGATACATACAAACGCCTTTAGAATTTGCAGTAATAATACTGGCGTAATCTGGTTCAATTCCGATTGTTTTAAGTAAATTAGAATAACCACCTAATTGTAAAAACATAGTTTCGTGAGGTTTTTTAGAAGTTTTGAAATCATTTAAGAAGATATGCTGACTCATATCGGCCAGCCAATCAAGTGTTCCAGCATAGCCTAATTCCTTAGAAATTATAGTTTTTTCTGTGGCAATGGTATGATACGGAATATCTTTAAAATATGCTTTAAATTTAGAGACTATGCCCTCAACTTCATATTGTTCAAGAGTATCTTTATATGGGATTGCATCAAAGAAATTTGAATCTACTTCCTGCTGTAAATGGCTGTGCACTAAAGTTCCAAAGGTGGTCACTTCTTTTTTAATGTCTTCGATATCTTTATGTCTAAATCCCATATGATTAGCCCATTTCATGAGTGCGTCATCTTTAGTAACTATACTGAGTACTGTGGTAACTGATGGATATTCTATGTCATCTAATTTGTAAATATGCATAAGATTACCTCGATTTTACTTTATTTTATCATAAACTTTAAAGTAATATATCAACAAGAATAGAGGTACACGAGATATGCTTAAAAATAGTGATGAATATGAGTCTAACAATTCAGACTATCCCTTGCTTTCACTTAACTTTCTTATAGATAGACAATATGTATTTGCTGCTTTATCAATAAGTAGTACTAATTTAACTTTTGATGTTAGATACGTAGGAAAAAATAAAAAATCTCTTACAGAATTTTATTCTGATATTCTAGAGTCCGACTTAATGGATTTTAAAGTGTCTATGGCTATTCCATATTGTATTGTATCAAAAATGGGATATCTGGATGTAAATGAAATAGATAAAAAATTAAGAATTATAGTAGAGTACACTATAATTGAAGACATTAGTGTAGCTGGTTCTAATAATTTGGTTTATAATATCTTTAAACACATGCATCCAATTTATATACAGGGATTAGGAGAAATATCAGCTTCTACTTCTCTATATAAGTTAGTACCAAATGATTTAGAAGTAGCTAAGAATATCTTTAATACAACTTGGCTATTTTGTATTAATTTAAATATTATAGATCCTGTATTAATGAATTATACTAATCCTGGATTTTTGAATTCTTTATATAATTATGTGGTTCATTCAACTGAAGAAGACATTAGTAATATCTTAACACATAATGGTCGTACGCATATTGGATTTGATAAAATATATAATTCTTATATTACAGATGGTACTATGCAGATAGACGTAAAATTTATTCCTAAGCGCATAAATAATTTAGAAGCATCATATGTTTCTAAGGATAGCATTATTATAGAAGATAATGATTTACAAAAGAATGATATTATAAATTTAATTTCTTCTTTTGTATCTGATTGTTTTTTTACCCCAAATACTATTATGATGCCAAAAGAAATTATAAAGCAAAGTAGTATTATAGGACTTAATTATAAGCACTTTTCACAATTTAATATTCGAAATGTAGCATATTCTATTAAAGATCCTCATGCTGATTACTTTTATAAAAAATTGATATATTCATCTGAGGATTTAGTTCTTTATAAGAGACATTCATTTCATCGAAGCAAGCGTTTTTTTGGATTAATGTCCTATGATATTTATCAAGACGCTGTATTAATGGATGCATCTAATAAGCAGTCTAAACTTAATTCGATTATAGGCGATATAGCAGGAACAAAAAATCATACTAAACTAATTTTCTTAAAAATGATGGGAAATTGTGTTTACTTCACTTTAGAGTGATAGCTTATAGTCTAAATTTAACTGACATATCATTTTAATATGAAAGGACTGATATATTAAAATGCTATACAATATAGTTGTGCTAGCCGATTTACATTGGGGAGCAACTAATCCAGAAATATTATATAATAATCTTGAATTGCTATTTTTATTTCTAAAAGAAATGTATGACATAGATATGCCCATAGACATGGTCGTAATAGATGGAGATTATTTTGATTTTAAATTATTATTGAATAGTCAAGCATCTATTTTAGCAGTTCAGTGGATGGATCGATTAATTGATGAATGCAAGAAATACGGGGTAAAAAGATTACGAATTATTAAGGGTACCCAGGAGCATGATAACGACCAACTTGAAATATTTAGAGAGAAAGAAACTGATTATTTTAAAATCTTTAATGAGAATACAGTTGAAGAACCCTTGCCTGATTTAAAATGCATTTATTGCCCCGATGAAAATATTAATGCTAAAGATTATAAACTGAAGTATCAAGACCATATTTTAGAGTATCCGAATATAGGATTCTTTCATGGTAGTTTTGATATAGTGCTTCCAGACATTGTAGTGCAACTATCAGAGGAATCATCATTAAAAAGTATTATTTATGAATACTCTTATTGGTCTAAATTTATTAAGGGCCCAATGGTAGCTGGGCATTGGCATTCTGGAGTACAAGAAAAAGATCTAATTTACATTGGTTCTTATGAGCGATGGGAATTTAATGAACCAGAAAATAAAGGTTTCGGATTTATTCAATTTAATACATATACAAATGAGTATTTTTATCAAAAGATTGTAAATCCATATACTACGGAATACCAAACTTTTGAAATAAACACTTCACTATATAATGAATTAAAAGAATATGATTATTTTATATCTCAGGTTAATAAATATAAAAAAGAGCATGAATCCGCTTATGTTCGGATTAAGATTAATATTGATGATAATAAAGAAAGTAATAATACTTTTATCACTTCACTAAGGCATTATTACATTAATGATAAAAGAGTAAAAATTATATTAACTGATAAGTTGAAGAAAGAGAAGGCGAGTCTAGAAAAGAAGCATCATATCGAGACAAAGACAAAATATGGTTTTGTGCTAGATAAGTCTTTAACGGAAGCGCAGAAAATTCAAGAATTTATTCTTGCGTCTAAAGACAAAGAAATGTCTATTGATGTAATAGAATCCTTTATTAAACGTTACTTAGATAAATAAAAAAATGGATATAATTTACTAATGAAAAGTAAATTATATCCATTAATTTCTCTTGAAAGGGGAATATACACGTGACAATTAACAATGAGTATGTAAAACAAAAAGTTTTAGGATTGCTGATAGAGGATCCATCAATGATTCTATTATTGAAAAATAAATATATTACAGATGATGTATGGGAATTTTGTATTGAAAGAGAGCCATCTCTATTTAAATATATGGAGAATCCGTCTCTTCAAGTCTGTTATTTTGCATTAGATCAAGATGGACATAACTTGAAATATATTAAAAATAAATTTACTGAAATTAAAATTAATCGTAAAATGGCTTATATAGCAATTCGAAATTGTCCAAAGGCTATTTTCTATGTACCCAAAACACTTTTAGACGACGAATTAAAAGAGCTGGCTTTTGAGCAAGACCCAACCTTAATGGAATCCTTTGATAATGTTAGGCCTGAATTTGTAGAAGGCTTATTACTAAGAAACCCTTCTTATATAAAATTTATTAAGAATCCTGATGAAGCTTTGGTATGCAAATTATTAAAGGACTATCCAAATATTATAGTATATTTTAGTACTATCACTAATAGGATGCGGGAAACGCTGGAAATGTATCATCCCGAAATTCTTAATCTTATACCAATTCAGTCTACAGAAAATTCAGCCAATTAACAGACGATTAACAAATTGGCTTTAAAAGGATGTGAATTATTGATGCCTAAGGTAAAGAGACGAAATGATAGAACTAAAGATTTAGAAAAAGTGAATTTTAACTTTGATGTCCCAATGGTAGAGACATTAATTAAATATATG
>Ga0172378_10005880_pt1 | contig 11457 bp, 12 predicted proteins | sample GrowelOW332metaG_FD_119755 | JGI IMG/M metagenome (GOLD analysis project Ga0172378, IMG submission 119755) | Groundwater microbial communities from an aquifer near a municipal landfill in Southern Ontario, Canada - Pumphouse #3_1 metaG | ecosystem: Environmental > Aquatic > Deep subsurface >... | reverse complement strand
TGAGAGACCTTTGAACGCATGAGATATTGGAGAGAAGAGAGAGAGAAAATTCTTTCTTTTTTACTTTTCCTTTTGTACCTGTTTTTCTCGGGTTTTCCATTGTATTTTGGTAAATCCGTAGCTGAGTGTTGTTTCAACAGGACACGCACTGATACATTGAAAACAGTTGATACATTGTGCATTTCTTATCTGTGTTTTATCGGAGATGACGAGGTGCATAGGACAAGCGTTGTCACATTTTTTACAGTGTACACAGGTTTCTGGGTTACGTTTAATGGTGAATATTCTCAGAAAACTGAGAATCCCATATTTCACCCCTTCAGTACAAAGGTAGTTACAAAAGGGTCGTTCGAAGAAGAGAGCAATAACGAGGAGACTGATCATAATAACGGTTGAAGAAGAAAGAATAAATCCTTGTGCAATTGTATTAAAAAAGGTTCCATACCCGTTAATAGAGGCGAGAATTGTTGAGGCAATCCCAGCTACAAAGAGAATAAAAATACCATATCGTACAAACCTGAGGTATTTTTGAAGAGCCCAAGGCATGGTGAATTTCTTCTTTACTATTTTGCTTCCAAGCATGCCACACACTTCTTGCAGTGCTCCAAAGGGGCATATCCACCCACAAAAAAAGTTCCCGAAAAACAAAGCTCCCGGTAAGAAAACAATCAGGGCCATTCTGAGATTCATGTAGAGACCTGCGAGCAAGAGAGCAAAGAAAACTCCTTGAATGATGTGTCGTGTTGTTTGTAGTTTTTTATGTTGCATATTTTTCCTTATCTATGGTTGAGATTTGTATTTCAACGCGTATATTTTTATTGTTCTTTGTGAGAACTCTTTTGTTGTAAATTGTTTTCTATTTTGCACAAAGAATCGAACAGCTTTTGTTTTTCTTCTTTTTCCATGTCTTGGTAGATGATTGCTAAAGTTTGCCTTGATATGTCTAGAAATACGGGCATAAATTGCTTTCCTTTTTCTGTGAGAGACACAAGTGTTGAACGACTGTCCTGTGGATTTTTTGTCTTTTGAATATATCCGAATTTTTCCAGTGTCCTGATATTAGAGGTGAGTGTTGATTTTGTTTTTCCCACATATGTTCCTATGATATTGATTGGTATAGGCTCTTTTTTTGTTGCTAAGAGCATCAAAATATTACCATGAGATGGCACAATTCCTTTGTGTCCTCGTGCCGTTAATTCAGCTTCAATATATGCGTATGATAATGCTCTTATGTGAGAAATTTTCGATATTATCTGTTTTTGTTTCATACTTCGAATATAGTACGACCCCGTACTATATGTCAAGCTCTTTTCTTTTCTCTCTCTTTGTAAAGTTTTGCTTTTCGTTGACAGCTCAATGTAAGTATGTTAGCTTTATTGTATAGGAATAGTTAAGCTTTTATTTACTATGAAATAACTTACATCCAATTTTGAGATGTAATGCTATCTGTTCTACTTTGTGCCATACCGTATGTTTTATTACATTGTATATGGAGTTTTTCTATTTCTTTGGAGGCTCTATGCATGGAGATTATATCGAAGAAAACAATAAATCCATCGCTATTATTGGTGATGTGTGTTTAAACACATCGTACATCCTTTCTCCGGATCATGAATCTGAAGAGAAAGAAGGTATGTTTGATACGAAGCCTGTTCAATCCTTTCAATGTAAGGAAGGGTGGGCAGCCAATATCGCTGTTGATTTAAAAAACCTTGGTGTTGGTACCGTTGATTTATATGGTCTCGTAGGAGGAGACTATCATGGGTGTATTCTTTTAGATTTGTTGCGACGCCACGGTATTGGTACCGATGGCATGATCACACAAAAATCAGATTTTATGACGAATGCTTTTCTCTCTGTTTATAATGGACATTCCTTAGTTTCTCACTATGCCTTTGGTACCGTGCAACAGGCAGAAGAAGAGAATCAAGATGAAATATTGAATCTTCTTGAGAAAAAAATTAAGAGCTATGATGTGATTATTATCAAAGAAGCAACAGTACATAGTTTACATACTCCTTATTTTATTAAAAAACTGAATAATCTTATTACAGCGGAGCCTTTACATTTGTGGATTACTGATTGTAAAGATTTACACACCAAATATAAGAAAACCATTCACACCTTGAGTGAAAGCAAAGCGCTTTATATTGCACGCGATATTACCAAGGCAGCAGAAGAGTTAGGTGTTGCAGAGTTGAGTTCTTTTGGAAACATAGAGAATCTTGATAGTGCGTCATTAATTGCTTTTCTCTACAGTTATTGGAAGCTCCCTGTTGTGATGACCCGAGGTTCTGATGGTGTTGTTTGTATTGATAAAACGGGAATTCATTTCATTAAAGGAGTTCGAACGTTAGCTGATCTTGATTCCTCCGGAGTTAGAAGTTCATTCCTCTCAGGTTTCGTCTTTGCGCTTATCGATGGTGAAACAGTGAGAAATGCTTGTGAAGTAGGAAATTATACATTAAAAGCTTCGTCGCAATCTGAACCAGAAAAAGATACATCTCCTACTTGTAGTGAATAAGAGATGATTAAATTCGTGACATGAGAAATGGGCCTTATGGTGATTCTCAATGCTTGAACATTACCATATCGAAAAGAGAAATGAAGATGTTTTTGTAAAGGAGGGCTTACGTATGAATAAAGAATCCATGTATTTACTCGGTATCGATATTGGTGGATCGAAAGTATCCATTTCTATTGGAGATTTTTCTGGTGTGATATTGGATAGGACACGTTTTCCTACTCCCGGAACGTATGATGAATTCCTTGAGCTCTCTTTTGCGCTTGTTGCTCGATATATGCAACGTCAACCAATTGGAGCCATAGGTATTTCCTGTGCTGGCCCTCTTGATACAAAGAAGGGACGAATTCTTTCTCCTGCAAATTTACCGTCTTTTAATGGGGTTCCTATTGTTAATGATTTTATTGTTCAATTTCATCTTCCTGTTTTTCTTGAAAATGATGCGAATGCCTCGGCTCTTGCAGAGTGGAAATGGGGAAATGGGCGAGGAAAGAAGAATATTATTTTCTTGACGTTTGGTACGGGACTGGCAGCTGGTTTAATCCTTGATGGAAAACTCTATAGAGGTGCAACCGGTTTTGCTGGAGAAGTAGGCCATGTAAGATTGAGTAAAAAGGGTCCTTCTTGTCATAGAAAAACAGGAAGTTTTGAAAGTTTTTGTAGTGGTAAAGGACTCTCTTGCTTGTTTGAATTCAATCATGGGGTGAGTTATACCGCAAAGGAAATTTGTGAAAAAGCTGCACAGGGGGATGAAAAAGCTCTGGCAGTGATTGATAAAAGTGCAACATACCTGGGAAAAGGAATTGCCATGCTTTGCGATATTCTCAATCCTGAATGTATCATTATTGGGAGTATCTATTCTCAAGCTGAAGACTTGTTTAAGTCAAAAATGATAGAGGTTTTACATACAGAGGCTTTAAGTGAAACGGTAGAGGCTCTCGAAATATTTCCTTGTTGGTTAAAAGATGATCTTGGTGATATGGCTGCTTTAGGAGTTGCTTTCAATGGATTGCAAGCCAATAAATAGATAATCCTTTCTTGAAAAAGCAAAAGAAATTACGGCTGCAGCAGTACAAGTTTGAATAAAAGAGCGTCCTTATGTACTACGTGAAAAGTGATAAAAACAAGAGGAATTGTATTCCCCTTGTTTTTATTATTGCTGAATACTCTTTTTGTGAGAATATCCTCTTTTCTGTGCTCAGTTTTATTTTTTAATAAAGTCTTCTCGGTATGGAGTAAAACAATCAATCAATTCCCCTTTCTCAAGACAAAGTGCACCATGGACACTGTTTGGTGAGAAATGAATTGCATCACCGGCGCTGACAATTTCTTTTTTACCATCAACAGTAAAGGCAAATTTTCCTGAGATGACATAGGTAATTTGTTCATGTTCATGCTGATGTTCTGCGCCAATAGCACCTTTTTCAAAATTAATTTTTACTGGCATAATCTTTTTACTATAGGCCAAAATTCTTCTTTTTGCCCCATGTCCTAAATCTTCAATGACTTGATCTTTTACATGTAATACTTCGCTCATGTCTGTCTCCTTATATACTTTTATCATGGTAAAACTCTTTGTTCTGTTCTTATTATAGTGTTTATCCCTTTTGTTCTGTCAACGTAAATAAGGTGAATTCGTACGATGAAGGGCAAAAAACAATTATATATCAACTCAGTCAATTTGAGTTTTTTGACGGTGTTGTTGTCCTTATTGAAGAATCGAATGAGTAAAATGATGGGGTCCGTGCTCATAATAAAAGCTTGATTTCTGAGAGAAATTCTTTATTTTACTTCATCTTCATACAATTTTATATGTCATTGAGCGTGTTTTTATACTTTTTTATTTTATATAAGATATCAATTTAACAGTTTTATTATGAAGTAATTGCTTTTTTTCCTAAAAGACTCATATGAGCGTGCAAATAGATTTTTATTTGCGCTAGTATACAAAAGCAAACTTTTTCTTGACAGGTCAAGAAAAGGCAAGTAATATACTTTTAATGAGTTTGTATACAAATATAAAATTTGTATACAAAAATAGGAAATTATAATTATGGAGAATACGACCAAGGCTAAAGATAATGCATCCCTTGTTTTTGAAACGCTCAAGAGCGATATACTTCAACTGAACATTAAGCCCGGTGCTTTAATAACGGAACAGGAAGTGTGTAAGGAATTTGGAGTTTCTCGCACCCCAGTACGAACAGCTTTTCAAAGACTTTCAGATTGTGGTCTTTTAGAAATTGTTCCCTATAAAGGTGCACGAGCTGCATTAATAGATTTATCAATTGTGCAACAGTCAATCTTTATGAGAAGCGCAATCGAAGAAAAGGTATTGAAGTGTTATATCGATTTGTACGATGAATTTTCCCTTTGCGATGTGAATAGTAATCTGAGCAAGCAGAAAATTCTTCTTGAACGGAATGATTTTACTTCAGCGCAGTTTTACGAGATTGATAGTGAATTACATAAGATTTGGTTTGATCGACTTGGTTATACGTATCTATGGAATCTGATTCAAAACTTAGATGTTCATTATACGCGATTCAAGATTTTAGATCTTGTTGATGATGCAAGTCATTTTATTGAAATCGTTGCAGAACATAAAGCTTTAGTGGAAGCCATAGAAAATCACAATAAAGAAGCTGCTGCTGCAGTAATACAAAAGCATCTTGAAGGTGGCGTACGCCGCCTTCAGAAAGAAATTGGAACTAAGTTTGCTTCATATTTTACAGAAGCAATGAATGAATAGTTAAGGAGAGCAGAAATGGATATTAGATACTCAACAGGGAAAGAACCTTTTACGAGAATGAACACGGAAGAATTAAGAAAAGAATTCTTAATTCAAAACATTTTCAAAGCAAATGATGTAAGTGCTGTTTATTCTCACGTAGACAGAATTGTCACATTGGGTTGCCTACCAACTACAGAGGCTGTAAAGCTCGATAAGAATATCGATGCAATGGCTGATTTTGGTGTTAATTATTTCTTAGAAAGACGTGAACTTGGTATTATTAACATTGGTGAAAAAGGAAGCGTTACTGTAGCAGGTAAAGTGTATGAATTAAATCACTATGATGCATTATACCTCCCTATGGGAAGTAAAGATGTTGTGCTTGCTTCTGCAGATAGTAAAGCTCCAGCTAAGTTCTATATGAACTCAACTCCTGCACATAAAGCATTCCCTGCAAAATTGATTACACTCAAAGATGCTAAGCATTTGCATTTAGGAAGTCTTGCAGAAAGTAATGAAAGAACAATTAATCAGTACATCCATCCAGACGTACTTGATACATGTCAACTTTCAATGGGTCTTACCCATCTCGAAGAAGGTTCTGTTTGGAATACCATGCCAGCTCATACCCATGAAAGAAGAATGGAAGTTTATTTCTATTTTGATGTTCCAAGTGATCAGACGGTATTCCATTTCTTTGGTGAACCACAGCAAACTCGTCACATGGCAATGCATAATGAAGAAGCTGTTATCAACCCAAGTTGGTCTATTCACGCTGGTTGTGGTACAAGAAACTATACATTTATTTGGTCAATGGCTGGAGAAAACAGAACATACAGTGACCAAGATTTTGTTAAAACAGAAGATTTACGCTAGTAATTTTTTACAGGAGAAATAAGAAATGAGTACTGATTTTTCACTTAAAGGAAAAGTAGCTTGGGTAACAGGCGCTTCCTACGGTATTGGTTTTGCTATTGCTTGTGGTTTTCACAAAGCTGGTGCAAAGATTGCATTTAATGATATTAACCAGGAATTAGTTGACCGTGGTTTGAAATCATATGCAGAAAAGGGTATTGATGCAAAAGGTTATGTATGTGATGTTACAGATGAAGAAGCTGTTATTGCATGCGTAAAGAATATTAAAAAAGACTTAGGTACTATTGATATTTTGGTAAACAATGCTGGAATCATCAAGAGAGTTCCTATGATTGATATGCCTGTAGCTGATTTTAGAAAGGTTATTGATATTGATTTGAATGCTCCATTCATTGTTTCAAAAGCAGTACTTCCTACAATGATTGCTCAAAACCATGGTAAGATTATTAACATTTGTTCCATGATGAGTGAACTTGGTAGAGAAACTGTTAGTGCATACGCTGCAGCAAAGGGTGGCCTTAAGATGTTAACTCGTAATATTTGTAGTGAATATGGCGAACATAACATTCAGTGTAATGGTATTGGACCTGGCTATATTGCCACTCCTCAGACTGCTCCATTGAGAGAAAAACAGGCTGACGGTAGTCGTCATCCATTTGATAGCTTTATTATTTCTAAGACTCCAGCTGCACGTTGGGGACTTGCTGAAGATCTTCAGGGACCTGCAGTATTCCTTGCAAGTGATGCAAGTAATTTCGTGAATGGCCATATTCTTTATGTAGATGGTGGTATTCTTGCTTATATTGGTAAACAACCACAGTAGTAAGATAACGAGTTATAGAAGATTCTAGAATTCATATGCAGACACTGGTGGTTTTACTGGTGTCTGTTTTTGACTGCACAGAGAATTTTTTACAAAAGAATTGTGTTACGGTATAACAAAAGGTAAGAGGAATAATGTTGGTTATAAAGAAGCGGGGGCTTGTCTTTATATCTCTTGTGTGTCTCTGTCTCTTTGCAGGTTGCAAAGGAAAAGAACAAGAGCTTCATGAGAAAATTGAGGACAATAATGCCATTGTCCTTCGGTATGCAGAAAGTGAACCGCAAGACAGTGTTTATGCACAAATAAGTGATTACTTTGCTGCACTCGTCAAAGAGAAAAGTCATGGTACGATTAATATTAAAGTGTACTATGATGGGTATCTTGGCAAAGAAGAGCAAGTTTTAACGCAATTACAATTCGGCGGAATTGCAATGGGAAGGGTGAGTCTTTTATCGCTGACTGACGAAGTTCCTTCTCTTCAGGTTGATTTTGAATCATTAATAACCTGTAATTTTCCCAATGCGTTGGAATACATCAAAAACAATAAAAAGAAAGTGCAATTCTCTCTTCAAGGAGAGAAAATGTCTTATCTGACAATTCTTCCTCCCTCAATGAGATGTATCTATAGTGATAATTCATTCGAATCTGACGATTTAAATACCTATAAATTAGGAATAGATAGTGGGTCAATTTATGAAAAGTATTTAGCTGAAAAAGGGTATAATCCCGTTATCGTTGGTAATGCTGATACCTATCTTTCCCTTCGAAATGGATTTATTGATCTGAGAGAATCATCGCTTGCTTCTTTAGTATCAAGTAACGAATATCCCTATATTAACCAAGTAGTTTTACTCGAGGGCCTTTCTATTCCTTCCTTTATTGTTTTAAGTAATGAAGTAATGAACCAACTTTCGCAAGAAGAAAATGCGCTCATTACTTCCTGTGCTGAAGATACGATGGCTTTTGCGCTTCGTTTACTCTATCCCTCCGATTCTTCTTCAATTGATACCATTACATGTGATCATAAAATGAGGGTATTCAATGCAGAAAATTAAACAAAAAAACGAAAAATTTTTATTTTCTGTTGGAACCCAACTGAACATTATTCTTTTAGCTATTTTTATAATTCTTTGTTTGTATTTTTCAATCACACAATTTGAATATAATAAATATACGCGAAGCGTTACCGATAATAGTAATTTGACCGATAAAGTAGTGGCTTTGAAAAAAGGAATTTCTGATTGTGAAGTGAGTATTGAAGGATACCTTCAGTCGGGAAACAGACAAAAGTTATCGGAATTTAATGACTCGGTTATCACCTCTCAAAATCTGATTAAAGAGATTGAAAAGTCAAATATTAGTAGTGAAAACTATTATTTACTCAAATCTATTGAGATGTCTTTTAATAACTATTTTGCTGAAGGGTGTCAGGCTTCATTCAATTATAATACGCAAAACTATGAATATTTTAGTCGCATGTATAGTGCTGAAATCATTCAAAATTATCTGCAGAAATATTGTGATGAACTTTTAACCTCTTTGATGCAAAATCAAAAGAAAGTGAACCAAAAGCTCAACGTAAGAGTGAGGAACCTAGGTTTCTTTTCGTTAGCCTTTATGCTCTGTTTCCTTTTCCTTATTCTCTTCTTTTCTGTTTATATCTTCCGTAATATCACCCATCCATTACGACTTTTAGTCCATCAATCTCGGTCTGTGTCTCTTGGTAATTTTAAGGTCCAAGTAAAAACACTCAAGAATAAAAATTCCATGGGGCTTTTGATTGATACCTTTAATGAAATGAGTCAGAGCATTCAAAAAATGCTGGAAAGATTGCAAAAGCAGTCACTTACGGAAAAGCGACTTATTGAAGAGCAAAAGAAAAACGAAGAACAGGAAAAACTGCTCAATGAAGCACGATTTCTAGCCCTGCAATCACAAACCAATCCCCATTTCCTTTTTAATACGCTCAATAGTATCTCTCGAATGATTACGCTTGAAAAAAATGATGATTCTCTTGAGATGATTGATTCTCTCTCTTCTATGCTCCGTTACAATTTGTCGTCTGACGCTGTGGTGCTTTTAAGTGAAGAGATAGATGTCACAAAGGAGTATATTGCCATTCAAAAGAAACGCTTTGGCAAGCGACTCCAGTTTGTCCTGCATGTTGATGAAAACTTGATCAATAGAGTGGAGCTTCCCAAGTTTATTCTCCAGCCTTTAGTGGAAAATGCTATTGTTCATGGTCTCGAACCTTTGGAGAAAGGGGGGACCATCACCATAGAAACACGGTTAATTGGTGAGAATTTCTATTTGTCTATTCAAGATAATGGGAAAGGAATGAAACCTTCCATGCTTCAAAAATTGCGAGAGGGTAAACCAATTCTTTTTGAAAACAGGTCACACTTAGGTTTTAATAATACAAAAAATAGGATGGTTATTTTTAGTGGAGACCCTGCTGTGCTGAAAGTAGAAAGTGAAGAAAATAAAGGAACAACTATTACTATTCGATTAGTAACAAAAAAAGGAGCAGAAACTGATGTATAAAGTATTAATTGCAGATGATGAAGAATTGGAGCGTAAAGTACTTAAGTTATTCATAGAGAAATCAAGTCTTCCTTTTTCTGCTGTTTTATTATCGGAAGATGGAAAGGATGCGGTTATTAAAGCACTGTGTGATAAACCGGATATTATTATTCTTGATATCAATATGCCTGAATTAAGTGGGTTGGAAGTTCTTGAGAAAATACGGGAAGCAGGAAGTACCGCGAAGGTGATTATTTCAACTGCTTTTGATCAATTTGATTATGCCATTCAAGCATTGCGACTGGGTGCATTGGATTTTCTGGTAAAACCGGTAAAAAAAGAAGTGTTATTGACCACTATCACCAAGGCAATTGAGCGTATTGAAAAAGAAAAAAGCAAAGATTTAAAAATTGAAAATCTGAACCATATGGTGAATTCGATGAGTGATAAAGATAATCGAAGTGAAGAGGGCTCTGATGTAAATCATATTCCTCATGCTATTGAGTTGGTAAAAACATATATTGAAGAGCATTATAAAGACAATATTGGTTTGGATGAAATTATTGATGATTGTGGGTATTCAAAATATCATATTTCACGATTATTCAAGAGTTATCAAAACTGTACTATTATGGAATATTTGGTTCGACATCGAATGAGTATGGCGAAGCAATTGTTAAAGAATACCAAATGTAGTGTCAAAGATATTGCCTTAAGTGTTGGGTTTAATGATCCTAATTATTTTAGTTTAATTTTTAAGCGAGAGCTTTCTGTGACTCCTATGATGTATCGGGCTGTGACTCAAACACAAGAAGAAAACACTCGATAATATTGCTCATAATAGCAAGATTTTATAGTACCACGACAATTCTCTCTAGTGCGGGATTGAAAAAGTGGACGTACCATAGATTATCAATTAAATGGAGGAACTTTTATGAAAAAAGTTTTAGGATTATTACTCGTACTGATGCTCAGTACCTCATTCATTTTTGCTCAAGGGGATAGCGAAAGTGCAGCAAAAGCAGATGAACCTTCTCAGGTTTATACCATGCAAATTGCACACGCTCAGCCAACAACAAACCCTCGTCATATTTCTCTTGTTGCATTCAAGGAAATGGTCGAAGAAAAAACAAACGGTGGCGTGAAAGTAGAAATTTATCCAGCTGGTCAGCTTGGAACAGAAAAAGAAATGCTTGAACAGGTTTGTACCGGCGTTATACAAGGTATGCGTGGTGGTCAAATGGATTTCGTTCCTAAACTTTTAGTTTTCTCTCTTCCTTTCCTCTGTGAAAACAGTGAACAGGTAACAAGATTGATGAACTCTGATTTTGCAACAAAGATTTGTGAAAGTAGTAAGAAAGATGGTGCATTAATTATCGCTCTTGGCGATGCTTGTGGTTTTCGTCAGTATTCAAACAATGTACATCCAATTAAAACTCCAGCTGATCTTAAGGGCTTAAAGATGAGATCAAATGGTATGGATACCATTGATAGAACTTTTGAAGCATTAGGTGCTTCTGTAACATCTGTTCCTTATTCAGATTTATACATGGCTTTGAAGACTGGTGTTGCTGATGGTGAAGAAAACCCATGGGTTAATATTGAAGGTATGAAGTTCTATGAAGTTCAGAAATATTTCACAGAATTAAACTACCAGTTCCATCCAGATCCATTCTATGTAAACCTCGACTGGTATAATAGTCTTCCTGAAAATTATCAGACCATTATCAAACAGTGTGCAAAAGACTCCATGATTGTGAACAACCAGGCTATCGTAGACAACCAAGCTAAGGCTCGTGCTGTTGTAGATGCTAATTGTGAAATCTATATTCCAACTGCAGAAGAAAGACAGCAGTTCATTGATGCAACGAAGGTTGTGTATGAACAGTATGTAAATGAAGGTATCTTAACTCAAGCTGAACTTGATGAAATGAGAGCCATTGTTGCTGGAAAATAATGAGCAATAGGTATTTATGC
>Ga0172378_10005879_pt1 | contig 11460 bp, 9 predicted proteins | sample GrowelOW332metaG_FD_119755 | JGI IMG/M metagenome (GOLD analysis project Ga0172378, IMG submission 119755) | Groundwater microbial communities from an aquifer near a municipal landfill in Southern Ontario, Canada - Pumphouse #3_1 metaG | ecosystem: Environmental > Aquatic > Deep subsurface >... | reverse complement strand
TTTTTCAACTCCGCAACCATACGCAACACGTCTTACGGTGAATGAAGAAGAAACTCCAGTACCGCTTTTAGCTATAACTGTTCCCTCAAACAACTGGACTCTTGAACGAGTACCCTCAGTTATTTTATTGTAGACACGAACTGTGTCACCAATTTTAAAGGAAGGAACATTTTCCTTCAACTGCTCATTTGTAAAAGCTTTGATTAAATCCATTTTAATCGCCCTCCTGAACTGGACATTCATGCAGAGCAACTTGCAGAGGACTGTCCTTATTTTAACTGTGTGGAAATCCCCACAGCAGACTTAAGTATTATATCATAATAAAACAGATAATGCAAGCACTTTTTTATATTTTCTTTGCTTTTCTCAAATATTTTTTCATAACGCCTAATGTTCCTCTTATAACAGGACGTAAATTGATAACTATTATCGCAATAACTGCAACTATCTGAATAACAATCCAATATTTTATATCATAAAGCATTGTAAATGTCTGAATTAGTATAATAGTGGTATTTATTACGATTTTTACAGGATGAATATTGAATTTCAGTAATGAAAGCGAAAGCGGAACTCTTATTAAGAAAACCACTAAATAACTTAAAAATGTTGCAACAGCTGCTCCCATAGCTCCCCATTCATCGATAAACAATAGATTTAAACCGATATTTAAAACCGCTCCGATAAGAGAAGTTACAAAAGAATAAATTGGTTTCATTTTCAGCACATATACACTGCCAAGATAAGAAACAAGCCCAGCAAAAGCGGTTGCTCCAAGAAGTACTGGTATATACCGCCACGACATATAATAATCAACTGCATACAAAAGGATTGTCAAGGGCTTTGTTAAAGCAATAATTACGGCACAAGAGGAAAAAATTATACCCATGTAGCTCTCAAAAACTTTACCGAAAAAATTTCCCTCGTCTGCTTCCGTCGTGTCATTCACAGCGGAAACATGCCACGCTTCAATAAAACAGTTTGCTACAAGCGTAAGCAATGTAGGAATTTTGTATGCTGCTGAATAAAGACCGTTTACAGCATCTCCAAAATGAGCTGTAACTATATATCTATCCGAAACACTTGTAACCCACCAGCATATCGTCGTAGGAACAAGCGGTAGACTATACAAAATCATTCTTTTTGCCATGCTGAAATCAAACAACTTTATTTTAAATGATTTATACAGCTTTGCATATATTACAAGAAAAACTGTGGTGACGATATCCGCCGCTGCAACAGAAAGCACATAACCGACAATTCCCCACCTGAAAGCAAGTAAAAACAGTACATTAAAGAGAATGGTTAACACTGTTCCTATTATTCCCTGCACAGCGAAAAGCCGCATTTTTTCTTTTGCTCTTACAAATTGAGCCGCCGCAGAATGATAGTTTGACGCAACAACATAGAGAGCGATAAGCCACGCATAGGACTTGAAATAATCAATTAGAAGAATCAGCGGAGAGAGTGCGAGAAACAGCACGCTAAATACTGTCATCACACATATTCCCGTTGAAAACACAACTTCTTTGTTTTTGCTTTTATCAAGAGCAAATCTGAAAAGCGCCTCACTTATTCCGACACAAGCAAGCGGTATAAGTAAATTTGCACTCTGCATAATAAGGTCGGCAACGCTGTAATATTCGGGGCTCAATAGATAAGTATAAAACGGCATCATAAAGAATACGAGTAGCTTTGAGAGGAATGTTCCTGCTGTTAGAATAAATGTGTTTGATATAAGCTTTTTATATTTATTCATAGCAATCCTCACCCGTATTTTTATTACGCCGTTTTATGATTTTATGTATTAACGGCATTTTGCCGTCATATATAATAATGTTAAGGTAATACCGCACAATTCTTATTGTGCAAAACATTAGATGTTAGTTTTACGGTGTTGCCTTTAACCCTGTGTAGAATAGTTAGGTGACTCCTTGGTTATATTGATATCATGAGGATGAGATTCACGCAAACCTGCATTTGTTATTCTAACAAATTTAGCATTTTCTTTAAGGTCTCCGATTGTTGCTGTTCCGCAATAGCCCATTCCTGAACGCAATCCTCCCATGAGCTGATATACGGTATCCGCAACAGCTCCCTTATAAGGAACACGCCCCTCAACTCCTTCGGGAACAAGCTTTTTATTGTTTTCCTGGAAATATCTATCCTTTGAACCTTGTTCCATAGCGGCAATCGAGCCCATTCCTCTATAAACCTTGAAATTTCTTCCCTGATAAATTTCAGTATTTCCAGGGCTTTCCTCGCAACCTGCAAATATTGAACCTGCCATAATGACATCAGCTCCAGCTGCAAGGGCTTTTGTTATATCACCGCTGTATTTAATACCGCCGTCGGCTATAACGGGAATTCCATAACCTGCCGCAACATCTGCAACATCAAAAATAGCAGTAATCTGAGGCACACCGATACCAGCAATAATACGAGTTGTACATATTGAACCCGGTCCTATACCCACCTTGACAGCATCTGCACCAGCAAGAATTAGATCTCTTGCAGCCTCACCCGTTGCTATATTACCTGCAATCAGCTGGCAATCAGGAAAAGCGGTTTTGATTTGACTAATACTGCGAAGAATATTAAGTGAATGGCCATGGGCAGAATCAAGAGCAAGATAATCTGCTCCAGCCGCAAGCAACTTGCCTGCTCTTTCAATAACATCCTGTGTTGCCCCTATAGCGGCACCGCAGATAAGACGTCCCTTTATATCCTTTGCAGAATTCGGATATCTTGTAGCTTTTTCAATATCTTTTATTGTTATAAGTCCACGCAGTTCGTTTTTTTCATTTATTAATGGGAGTTTCTCTATTTTATGTCGACGAAGAATTTCCTTTGCCTCAATCAGAGTTGTGCCCTCAGGTGCGGTAACAAGATTATCTTTTGTCATAACGTCCTTGATTTTTACGCTAAAATCAACCATAAAACGCATATCACGGTTTGTGATAATACCGATAAGCTTATGCTCATCATCACATATTGGCACACCCGATATCTTAAATTTACGCATAATTTCTTCGGCTTGATACACATAGCTTTCAGCGCCGAGAAAGATAGGGTTAGTAATAACTCCATTTTCGCTTCTCTTGACACGGTCAACATGATCCACCTGAGCATCCACAGACATATTCTTATGAATTGTTCCCGCACCGCCCTCACGAGCTATGGCAATTGCGAGACCTGCTTCTGTAACGGTATCCATTGCGGCACTCATAAGCGGAATATTTAAGTGGATTTTCTTTGTAAGATTCGTTTTTAAATCCACATCTGCAGGCAATACTTCACTCCTTGACGGGATCAACAACACATCATCAAATGTCAAGGCTTCTTTTATAACCTTTTCCGAATATTTCATACTTCCCTCCAAATCTTATAAATATTATAATTACTTAATTATATCAAATTATCCTTTTGTTTGTCAATAGTCAATAAAAATATATTTATAACAATATAAGCAAATAAATGGTCAAAATGACCAACGTTCGATTGTATATAATTTATCAAATAAAATTTCAGAAAGGATTTGAACCCATGAAAAGTAAATCTCGCTTCCATCCTGTAAAATTATTCCTACTATTTGCGGTAATTGCAATAATTGCTTTAATTATCATGCTTTTTCTAACTCAGACAACAAACCGTATAAAAGGCTCTCAAAGTGATACTACAACACAAGACACAACCACACCACCACCGAATGTTACCATAATTATTGATGCGGGACATGGTGGAGAGGACGGTGGAGCTGTCGGTGTTAATGGCGTTTACGAAAAAGATTTAAATCTTGACATAGCCACAAAGCTCGCCGCCATGCTTACAGAAAAAAATATTACTGTTGTTATGACTAGAACAGAAGATCTTATGTTATATGACATAAACGATACCTCAACCAAAAAAAAGACTCAAGACCTTGTAAATCGTCTTAAAATTGCAACCCAATATGATAATGCAGTTTTTGTAAGTATACATATGAATTCATTTCCCGTTGAAAAATACAGTGGAGCGCAAGTATATTACTCGAAAAACAATCCCGACAGTGCAAGACTTGCAACAGAAATTCAAACAGCAATAAAAATTCTGCAACCTGAAAACGACAGACAAACAAAAATTGCGAACAACAGTATTTATCTGCTCGACAGACTAAACTGCCCCGCCGTGATAGCAGAATGCGGTTTTTTAACAAACTATGCGGAATGTGAAAAGCTGTCCACAGACACTTACAGAACACAAATTGCAGAAGCGCTTTTTGATGCAATATGCAAATATGTTGAGGAAGTAAACGAAACCTCTTGATTTAAAAGCGGAAATATAATATAATATAGCATATAAAGAATAAAATGAGGTGTCTCAATGAAATTAAAAACTGTTTTTATATGCTCGGAATGCGAACATCAATCACTAAAATGGCTTGGAAAATGTCCGAACTGCGGTGCTTGGAACAGCTTTGTTGAGGATGTTGTCGATATTGCTCCATCAAACAACGACACCTCCTCAAAACGCACCGCTTATAATCTCTCATCAAGCACGAAAAATGAAGCAGTTAAACTAAATGATCTTGCAGATACCGCCTACACACGCACGGCAACAGGACTTCACGAACTTGACAGAGTACTCGGTGGTGGACTTGTTCACGGCTCTGTTGTGCTGATATCAGGTGAGCCGGGTATAGGTAAATCCACTCTTCTCATGCAGATATCGGACAAGCTCGGAAAAAGCCGACGGGTGCTTTATGTCTCGGGTGAGGAATCGGGTGAGCAATTAAAACTTCGTGCCAAAAGGCTTGATGTTAGCGGTGATAACCTCTATATGCTAACCGAAACAAATACGGACGTAATTCTATCACAAGTAGATAAAGTAAAGCCTGACACAATAATAGTGGACTCAATTCAAACTATGTCAAATGACAGAATATCTTCAACAGTAGGCAGTGTTACACAGGTCAAAGAAAATGCCCTTTTGTTTATAGCAAAAGCAAAAAGCTGCGGAATATCGGTTATTTTAGTCGGTCATGTAAATAAAGAAGGCAGCATTGCAGGTCCTAAGGTGCTTGAACATATGGTAGATGCAGTTCTATATTTCGAGGGTGAACGCCACCAATCATACAGAATTATTAGAGCAATAAAAAACCGTTACGGCTCAACAAACGAAATAGGCGTTTTTGAAATGACCGATAAGGGACTGCTTGAAGTTCCGAATCCCTCAGAAATGCTACTTGCAGACAGACCAAAAAACAGCTCAGGAAACTGTGCCGTCGCCGTTATGGAAGGCACACGTCCTCTTATTGCGGAAATACAAGCTCTTGCCACACCGACTACCTTCCCTGCTCCACGCCGTACTTCTAACGGAATAGATTACAACAGAATGTGTCTTATTCTTGCAGTACTTGAAAAACGTCTCGGACTTAAATTTTACACTCAAGATATCTATATTAATGTCATTGGTGGTCTTCATCTTGAAGAGCCTTCCGTCGACGTTGCTGTCGCCCTTGCACTTATATCAAGTTTTACAAACAGAGTTGTGCCTGACAACATCATTGCCCTTGGCGAGCTTGGTTTGTCTGGCGAGTGCCGTGCAATTTCAAATATAGAAGCACGCTTGTTTGAAGCCTCACGATTGGGCTTTACCCGTGCGATAGTTCCTTACCGTAATGTCGAAAGGCGTAAATTTGATTGCAGTATAGAAATAGTACCTATTAAATCAATCTATGACGCTATTCCTTTCATGATTGATGCAAAGGAGTAACAAAATATGAAATATATTTACGACATTGATATATGGGAATACTATAAAAAAGACGGAATGTGGAAGTTTATTCTAAAGCACTACCTGCCAACGGGACTGATAATCGGCGTTATTTTCCCTCTTATTGTTCAACTTATCAACTTTTACGCATTTAATAACGCACCGTGGGAAATAAGCATGATAGTTATATGGCATATCTTCTCCATTATTATAATTCCTTTAATCTATCTATTATATGGCTATATCAAATGGCATATACTTAACAAACGTTTTGAAAGCACAAGAAAGTTTTAAACAATTTTCCAAATAAATACATATGTAAAAAAACTGAATAAGCCACTCCATGCTATGTCAATACTTAATGTGATGATTGTATCATCTCATTCAAATATTAATTGTACAGGAGTGGCTTTTATGTTTTATAACAGAGTTGAAATATGCGGCGTGAACACGTCAAAGCTGCAAACCTTAACAGATGAAGAAAAAAAAGACCTGCTCAAAAAGACAAAGCAGGGAGACGAAGAAGCAAGACAAAAACTGATATACGGAAATCTGCGTCTTGTATTGAGTATCATACAAAGATTTACCAACAGACGGGAAAATCTTGATGACCTTTTTCAGGTTGGCTGCATTGGACTGACAAAAGCAGTTGACAATTTCAACATAGCTCTTGATGTAAAATTCTCAACCTATGCCGTTCCTATGATAATCGGTGAAATACGCCGCTACCTAAGAGACAACAATTCAATAAGAATAAGCCGTTCAGTCCGTGACTTAGCGTATCGTGCTCTCTCTGCAAGAGAAGAGCTAATAGCACGACAAAGCAAGGAACCGTCAACTGAGGAAATTGCAAAACAACTTGGTGAAAGCACACAGTCTGTATTACGTGCAATGGAAGCGATAACGGAACCCATATCCCTTTATGAACCAATTTACAGTGACAATGGAGACTCATTATATCTTATGGATCAACTCAGTGATAACAGTTCCTCAGATGAAATATGGCTTGAAAATATTTCTTTGCAAGACGCCATGAAAACACTTACCGACCGTGAGCGTTCAATAATAAGAATGAGGTTTTACGACAACAAAACCCAAACAGAAATTGCAGATGAAATAGGCATTTCGCAAGCACAAGTTTCACGACTTGAAAAAGCCGCCCTTGAGAGAATACGCAAAATGATGTAAAAATACATTCACATTAAGCAAAAAAGTATATATAAAAAGCGACCATATATTGGACGCTTTTTATATTGTATTTAATGCTTACTGAATAATATAACAAGTTCTCATCCGTCGCCTGCGATGGATAAATAGAGCATTTTTTGAATTGTACAAACGGCGACCTCGATATCCCTTACTGTCAACTTCCAACAAGCGAAAAACGATATAATATATATTTTAATTTCTTCTAAAATCAAAGTGCAAAACTCTTTAAACTTTTTGATTATTAAGTCGACATTATTTATGTTATAGAAAGTTTACTATAATACAAATCGAAATATAATCCCTTTTGAGATAGCAGTTCTGCATGTGTTCCATGCTCAATTATTTCTCCGTCACGCATATACAAAATTATATCTGACGAAACAATAGTTGAAAGTCTATGGGCGACAACAAAACTTGTCCGTCCCTCCATCAGCTTGTCAAATGCTTGCTTTATTTTCATTTCCGTGCGTGTATCAACAGCTGAGGTTGCCTCGTCAAGTATCAGCAAAGGAGGCCTTTTTAAAAATACTCTTGCAATGCAAAGCAACTGTCTCTGACCTGCGGACAAACCTCGCCCGTCCTCTCCAATAAAGGTATCATAACCCTTTGGTAGTCTTTTTATAAAGCTGTGTGCATGGGCAAGTCTTGCGGCTTGTTCGACTTCCTCATCGGTAGCGTTGGGAACACCGAGCTTTATATTATCTCTCACTGTTGCGTGCAAAATAAATGTTTCTTGAAGCACTAATCCAATGTTTCCTCTCAAGCTGTGCCGTTTCAGCTCCTTAATATCTCTGCCTTCCACCGTGATTTTACCACTGTCAACATCATAAAAACGCATAAGCAAATTAACAAGCGTTGTTTTTCCACACCCCGTATGACCGACTAGTGCAACTCTCTGCCCCGACTTTACAAACAGTGATATGCCCTTTATGACTGGCTTTTGTGGCACATACGAAAAATCAACCTTGCATAGTTCAACATTTCCGCAAACAGGGCTTTTCAATTCACCACAATTTTCATCCGATACCTCTGGGATTTCGTCAAGCAATTCAAACAGCCTTTTTGCACAAGCAAAAGCATTTTGAAGTTCCGCAACAACTCCCGATATTTCATTAAATGGTTTTGTATATTGACCTGCATAACTCAAAAGGCATGTCAGCATACCTGCACTCATAGCCACAGGGTTTGACACGGCCACAAGTGCGCCTGCAAAAGCAACCGCAACATACACAAAGCTGTTTACAAACCTTGTGACAGGATTGGTTAAAGATGAATAAAATATCGCTTTCTTTGTGTGCTGTGATAACTTTTGATTTATATCGTTAAATTTTTCATTACATCTGTTTTGAGCGCCATATGCAATAACAGTTTTCTGATTGTTCACTGTCTCATTAAAATATGCAGTCTGCTCTGCTCGCAATTGACTTTGAAGTATAAACATCGCATGAGTCCTTTTGGCGATATATCTTGCTGCCAACAACGACACAGGCGTTATCAAAACAACGCATAGAGCAACTGTAACATTTATTGAAAGCATGAAAAAAAGTGTTATCAAAATGGTAAGTGTGCTTACAAAAAGTTGCGTAAAGCCAAGCAAAAGTCCGTCGGAGAGCTGTTCAGCATCTGCAATTATTCGACTTAATGTGTCCCCATGAAGATGGGAATCAAGATAATTTAGAGGCAATGATTGCAATTTGTAAAAAGCCGATTTTCTTATATCCCTAACAACTCCAAAAGCAAGTTTGTTATTACAAATATTCATTATCCATTGCAAAGTGGCAACAATGCAAACTATTACACCAATTTTAAACAGCAGCGAAACAATAGCATCAATTTCAACCTGCCCTTTTCCTAATGCATTGTCAATTGCTCGCCCAGCAAGCACGGGAATATAAAGCGACATAGCAACAGTTATCGCCGCAAGAATCAAAGAGAGAGCGAGAAAAAAATAATACTTTTTTGTATATCCGAAAATTCTTGTTAATATACTAAATTTCTTCATAATACCCTCCTCATAAACTCTGCAATGAATATATCTCACGATATACTCCGCAAACGGACATGAGTTCTTCATGCGTTCCCATTCCAACACATTTTCCATCGTCAAGTACTATAATTAAATCCGAATGAATTATTGATGAAACTCGCTGTGAAACGATAAAAACCGTCATATTATCTATGCCTTTTAATATTTCAGCACTCAGTTTTGCTTCAGTTTGATTATCAAGCGCACTGCTGCTATCATCCATAATAAGAACATCGGGATTGTGTAACAATGCCCTCGCTATTGAAATTCTCTGTTTCTGTCCGCCTGATAAATTTTTTCCGCCCTCTTCTATATGCTTGTCCAAAAGAGACTTGGCGTCTTTCTCTATATCATCAGCTTGAGCTTTTTTAAGTGCTTTATATATATCATTCTCGCAAGCTTCAGGACAAGCAAGTTTAAGATTATCCGCAACACTACCCGAAAATAAAGCTGGATTTTGTGCGGAAACTCCCACTCTCCGTCTCAGCGCTTCTTTGTCCATTTTATTTATATCAACACCATTTATATATATTTTTCCTTTCGTAGGAACATAAAATTTAGGAATAAGGTTAATAAGCGTCGTTTTTCCACTGCCTGTTGCGCCTATAATTCCGACAACACTTCCCTGCCTTGCGGTAAAGGATATATTAGAAAGGGCTTCAGCGCCGGCGCCCTCATATGCAAAACTTACATTCTCAAATTTTATTTCGTGAATTTTATCGTCAATGCTAATTTCTGCGAGATTATATTCCCCATCCATCATAAGTATTTTTGATATTCTCGATGAACTTGCAGTTGACTTTGTTATCGTGATAATCAGCGATGCAAGTTTTATCAACTCAACAAGAATTTGCGCCATGTAATTATAAAGTGCAATAAGCTTGCCTTGTGTAATAGCCCCGCTATTAACTTCAAAGGCTCCTTTATAAATAAGTATGATTACAGCAAAATTGATAATAAGAAAGGTAAACGGATTCAAAAGCGAAGATATTCTCGCCACCTTGCTTTGTAATCTGTAAAGTTTGATATTTTTTTCGTCAAACTTCCCCTTTTGTTCATCCTCACAGCAAAAAGCTCTAATAACTCTTGCGCCCTCAAGGTTCTGTGATGTTACATCCGTCACCTCATCAAGCGACTGCTGAACTTTTTTATATTTTGGTATTGTCACAAACATAATACCGAAAACAATTATTGATAGTACAAATACTGTTACACCAAAAATAAATCCCGCAACTCTGCTTATTCCAAACGCCATAGCTATTGCTCCAAAGACTATAAAAGGAGAACGTAAAAGCAAACGCAATGTTAAGTTAACACCCGTCTGTAATTGATTTGTATCTGAAGTCATGCGGTTGATAAGCGTTGATTTTCCTGTTTTATCAAGAGTTGTATAGGAAAATGACTGGATTTTTTCAAACAAAGCCATGCGGACCTGTGTTATAAATCCAACCGCCGTATGTGCCGCAAAATACTGTGCGGTAACAGATGAAATAAATCCTAAAAAGCCGAGTATTGCCATAAGAGCACACATTGAATAAATGTGCGTTTTATCCGAGTTTGAAATTCCTCTGTCAATAATGCTCGCCACAACAAGCGGAATAATAAGCTCAAATGAGGCTTCAAGCATCTTAAAAAGCGGTCCTAGAAACGCCTGTATTCTATATTTTTTAAAATAAATTAGTAAGTTTTTCAAAAGGATACCCCGTCAATAATTTTTTGCTATTTATAGCATTTTATGATTTTCAAAGCTTGCTTTGTTTCAAAACAAATAAAAAATCCTCCGCAACAGAATAACGTATTTTCTGTCTGTTCCGGAGGATTTAATTATATTATTTCAGTTTCTTCAAGTCTAAATTCAAATACATACCCACCTGAATGATCTTCTCCATACACGCATATGTAGTAACTGCCTGCTTCGGTTAGTTTAATTGTATCTGTAAATGTCTGCGCATCAATATTTTCATAAAAACAATTGTCATAATCCTCATCTTTGATTATGTATATATCAAGTATACCGCTGTTTGATGTAACAGTAACATCAATGTACAATATATGTCCTTCAGTAAGGTTAAAATCTCTACCTCTTTGTCCTGTGAATTTTGAATAGGATAGCGACATGATTTCACTAGTATTAACTTCTTCTGCATTAACTAAAAATTCCATTGAAGAGCATGCTGAAAGAGTTAACGAAAAAACCAATAAAACACTCAAAGCCATAATAATCTTCTTCATGTGATAACCTCGCTTTAATGATATTGTAAAAATGGATGCTGATTTTATCAATTATGGTTTTATACTTGGCTGCCCAGCCTTCCGGGCTAATAATGATTAATGAGTTATCATCAAACCATATTCTCATGGTATGAGATAATGCTTTTTGCAAAACTTCTTCGATACATGGCTGCCCAGCCTTCCGGGCTAATAATGATTAATGAGTTATCATCAAACCATATTGTCGTGGTATGAGATAA
>Ga0172378_10005878_pt1 | contig 11460 bp, 10 predicted proteins | sample GrowelOW332metaG_FD_119755 | JGI IMG/M metagenome (GOLD analysis project Ga0172378, IMG submission 119755) | Groundwater microbial communities from an aquifer near a municipal landfill in Southern Ontario, Canada - Pumphouse #3_1 metaG | ecosystem: Environmental > Aquatic > Deep subsurface >... | reverse complement strand
GACTGCCACCGAGACCAAGGCCTCCATCGAGGGCTGCTCTCCAAGAGAGCTCTGCGATCGATTTCACGCCATTCATGAAGAGACCTACAAGTGGTTCAACATCGCCTTCGATTACTTTGGACGCACATCCACCCCAAGGCAGACCGAGATAGTGCAGTCGATATTCAAGGCTGTTGATGAGGCTGGCTATATAACAGAGAAGGTCATCAGCCAGCTCTATTGCCCGAAGTGCCAGCGCTTTCTCGCTGACCGCTATGTGGAGGGCACCTGCCCCAAGTGCGGCCACGAAGGCGCCCGAGGAGACCAGTGCGACAACTGCCAGAGCCTTCTTGAGCCGACCGAGCTTATCGATCCCTATTGCCCTGTCTGCCACTCCAAGCCTGAGCTCAGGGAGACCAAGCACCTGTTTCTGGATCTTCCCAAGGCCCTTCCTCTGCTGGAGAAGTGGATAGAGGAGGCCTCAGAGAGAGGCTTCTGGGCCAAGAACGCTGTCCAGGTTACGCGAAGCTGGATCCGCGACGGCCTTCAGGAGCGCTGCATAACACGCGACCTTAAGTGGGGCATCCCAGTTCCCAAGCCAGGCTTTGAGGACAAGGTATTCTATGTATGGTTCGATGCTCCTATCGGCTACATTTCCATCACTGCAAACCACACTGAAGACTACAAGCGCTGGTGGCAGAGCCCTGGGGACACTGAGCTTTTCCAGTTCATCGGCAAGGACAATATACCTTTCCATACTGTGATCTTCCCATCGACTCTTCTGGCAACTGGCTGGAAGTGGACAATGCTTCATCACATGTCCTCCACTGAGTACCTGAACTACGAGGGCGGCAAGTTCTCCAAGTCCAGGGGAGTGGGGATCTTCGGCAACGATGTCCAGGCCACAGGCATTCCAGCAGATGTCTGGAGATTCTACATATTCTACAACAGGCCTGAGAAGGCGGATGTGAACTTCGCCTGGTCAGACTTCCTGGACAAGGTCAACGGCGAGCTTATCGGAAACCTGGGAAACCTGGTCAACAGGACCATAACCTTCATAACCAAGCTCTTCCCAGAAGGCCTCGGAGAAGGCCAGTGGGATGAAGAGCTCATCAGTGGTGCGAAAGCCATCGAGGCTGAGTACATCCAGCAGATGGAGCGAGCCGACGAAAGGGATGCAATGCATTCAGTCTTCGCCCTCAGCGACATCGGCAACAAGGCCTTCCAGGCTGCCGAGCCCTGGAGGCTTGTCAAGACCGAGCCTGAAAAGGCCAAGGTGCTGCTCAGGACCTTGCTTCTGGTCATACGCGACCTGGGAGTCATGTCCATGCCCTTCATGCCCCAAAGTGCAGAGAAGATGCTCAGCATGACCAAGAGCGAAGGCGCTGGCATAAAGGCGCTGGGAACCAAGGAAGGCATTGGCCAGTGCACTGAGCCAGTGATGCTTTTCTCAAAGCTTGATCCAGATTACATAGAGAGCCTCAAGGTCCGATTCTCAGGATCCCAGGCCCAAAGAGAGGAAAAGATAATGGAAGAGGAAACCAAGAAGGCCGCCGAGGCCGCTGAGGCCTTGTCGGTTGCAGAGGATTTTGCCAGCCGAGTGATTCTTTGCGTCAGCAAGATCGTAGAGATCCAGCGCCATCCAGCAGGAGACATGCTGTACATCCTTCAGCTTGACACCGGCGAGACAGAGAGAAGGCAGATAGTCAGCTCCATTGTTCCATACTACAAGGAAGAAGAGCTTCTTGGACATAACATTGTGCTTGTGAGCAACCTCAAGCCAGCTAACTTCCGGTCTGTCAAGTCCAGGGGAATGCTCCTGGCAGCAAGCGATCCAAATGCAGAGCCACACACAACTTGCGAAGTGCTTTTTGCCGATGATCTTCCTGTTGGATCCAAGCTTGTTCCAGAAGGGCTGAGCAACCCTGAGACCCCAGTCTGCTACGTCAAGGCTGACAAGTTCTTCTCGATGCCGATAGAGACCAAGGATGGCTATGTAACCGTTGATGGAAGACGAATCTGCTGCGGCGAAAGCTACCTCAAGGCTAGAAAATATCTTAATGGACCGGTAGGTTGATGAATGAAGTAGGACTTGACAGGCTTGCAGGACCCCATGGCTTTCAGACGCAGGCATGGGCTAGGATAAAGGCTTCCCAGGGATGGGAGGCCAGGGCCTTTGAGTCCGATGGACTGGTATTCCTGGTTCTTCTGAGGCCAATAAGCCTCTTCAAGCTTGCCTATGTGCCCTACATCCAGCCAATCAGCCAGGACTGGTGCGCTTTCTCAAGAGCCTTGGCCAGGTGCCTTGGTCCAAGGGTCTTCGTAATACGCTATGATTTCTACTTCTCACCAGACGGTGAGAACAAGGAAATTGGCAAGAGCTGCCTTAAGGTCCAGAAGAATTCAGTCCAGCCGTCCATGACCATAGTCAATCGACTGGACAAGGGCTACGACCAGGTATACCTGGGCTATAGGTCCCGGGTGAAGCGCAGCCTGTCCCGCCCAGTCTTTACGACAAGGGAAGGGGGCATGGCCGATCTTGAGGCCTGGTATGCCATCTATCTTGAAACGGCTAGGCATGATGGCTTTTCAGCCAGGTCGCTCTCGTACATGAAAGCGCTTCTTGAGAATGGCTGCAGGCTTTATCTTGCCTACCAGGATCTTGAGATGAGGGCCGGCATAATTGTGCTGGAGGGCCCTAAGGTTGCGACCTTCCTTTATGGAGCCACCATAAGGGAGAAGGGAACCTACTCTGCGTCTGTGCCTGTGCAGGATATGGCAATTCGAATTGCTTGCGAGAAAGGCCTGGAGGTATATGACTTCCAGGGAGCCGGCATGAGCGGCCATCTTTGCACCCTTACGCAGTTCAAGGCAGGCTTTGGCGGAGTCATGATAGAGCGCCAGGGAACAAGCGACTATCCCGTGCACAAGCTTTTCCACAGGCTTTTTGTGTTCTTCGAGAATATCCGATACAAGGCTTACAGGAAGGACTAGCTAGCTTTTTACGCTGCTGAACAGCTTCTTTAGAAAGGCCTCCAGCTCACCAAGGTTGAGCAGTCCCACATGCTCTCCACCATGCTTCTTTATGATCTTCACGGCCTCGTTCTTGAACTGCCGTCCACGGTCCAGCTCGTTCTCAAACAGCTCAAAGCTTGCTGCTCCTGGAGACAGGACTATGTACTGGAACATGGAAAGCTTGGAATCGGCAAGCTCCTTGCTCTTGGCAAAGGCGCACTTGAGAGCAAGCCCCATGGTCTCGAAGGGTCCTTCATAGGCTCTTTGCTTCTCCAGAAGAAGCGGGATCAGCTTCTCTCTGGTGAAAGTACCGTCAAGAAGAATGATCGGGCCGACCTTGTTGATCACCTCAATAAATGGAGCAGGGGACAGGTTCTTGTCAGTGCCTCCGCAAATCAGGGTTATTGCATAGCCTTTCATGCTGCTGATGGTGTACAGGACAGCCGATGGTATGGTAGCTGAGGAGTCGTTTATGAAGAGCACGTTGTCAGCATAGCCTACAAACTCGCTTCTATGCTCCTGCTCGCTGAACGTCTTGTGGGCGCTGAGCATCTTGGCCTTGGTCAGCCCCAGGCTCTTGCATACTGCAAAGCTTGTGAAGAATCTTGGCTCGACCTTGAGATTGTCGGTGTCCAGCTTCTGGTAAAGGCCTTCAAGGCTGAGAAACTCTGTCTTCAGCTTGGGGTAGATGTCAAGGATGCGAGTCTTAAGCTCGTCGGGGCATATGATCACGCGGGTGGGAGCCTGGGCAATGAGAAGCTTCTCCCTTGCATAAGACTCAAAGTCCTTGTAGTAGTTGAGATGATCCTCAAGAAGATTGGTGATGACTGTGGCGCTGAAGACCGGATAGTCCTTGAGCGGGGGATTGAAGGCATCCCTGATATTCCAGCTTGAGAACTCGATGCAGATGAAGCGCGGCATCTTGTCATGATGCTTGGCTCTTTTCTCCAGCTCGGTGAGCACCGTGTAGCCGGATATGCCCATGTTGCCGCAGATCAAGGTCTCCATGTCATTGCGGGTGAGAAGATGAGATATGGATGTGGCTGTTGTTGTCTTGCCCTTTGAGCCTGTTACAGCAATTATGCCTATGCTCTTGACCAGCGGAGAGCTTAGAAGGCACACAAGGTCTGTTGTGATGCTCCTGCAGTGCTCAAGGTAGGGATTGTCGTCCCTGATGGCTGCATTGCGAACCACCAGGTCCGCCCATTGGAAATCCTCTAGGCGATGAGTGCCGAATATAAGCTCCCCGCCTCTCCGCCTTATCTCATTTATCTGAGATGCTGGAAAGGCCTTCTCTTCCTTTAGATCTGTGACCCTGACAAAGTCGCCTTTCTGCAGATAGTACTTAGCAGCAGCCAAGCCTCCACCAACCAAGCCCAAGCCAAAAACAAGAACATTCATACGACTAATATAACAGCAAAGAATCCTTGAAATTACAGGATGAATCAACTAAAACTCATCAAAAGAAAAAAAGAAGAGGCCTGCTCAAGTTTCCTCTTGCCCGGCCTCTATCCAGAAATCGCTATCCTGCACAGACTACTTTTTCTTGTGTCTATTCATTCTCAGCTTCTTCTTTCTCTTGTGAGTAGCAATCTTATGCTTTTTTCTCTTTCTTCCACAAGGCACTTTTGAGCTCCTTAATCCCATGAATTGGTTTTGCCGTGAGGCTTCATAAGGATGATTTGTAATTACCGCTCCATTATCTAGATTAGGGTGTCGAACGTCAAGAGAGCAGGAAAGCAAAGAAGAGAAAAAACAGCTCTGGGAGCAGGTCTTAAGGCAATGGGCGTTGTTGACTAAAAGACCCTTCGATGATATTTTGAAGATACCTCTTTATCCGCACTATGCGGATCAGAAAAATTTTAAGTCCGTAAGGAGGAACCATGAGAAATTATGAGTTCACTGTGATCTTCCACTCCGATGATGAGAAGACACAAGAGGGCATGGATTTCATGCTCGAGCAGTTTAAGTCCAATGGTGTAGAGATCACCAAGCAGGAAGATATGGGTGTCCGTCAGACAGCCTATCCAATCAAGAAGCAGGACAAGGGGCACTATTTTTACTTTGAGCTCAACGCTGATGGAGCTACCATCAATCCGATGAGCCAGGAGTTCTTGCTCAAGTCACAGATCCTGAAGTTCCTGTTCGTCGCAAAGTAAGCAGGAGAAAGTTATGGCAACTGATATCAACAGCGTGGTTCTCATAGGTCGACTGACCAGGGAAAGCGAGCTGAAGTCAACAAGCGCAGGCACTGCGGTCTGCCGTTTTTCCATCGCAGTCAACCGTGTAAAGGGGTCGGCAGACAAGAGAGAGACGGAAGTAAGCTACATCGACATTGTCGTGTGGGGCAAGCAGGCTGAGATAATCAACCCTTATCTCGGCAAGGGAAGGCAGGTCTGCATTCAAGGCGAGCTCAGGCAGAATCGCTGGGAGCAGGACGGGCAGGCTAAGAGCAAGCTCGAGGTAGTTGCCAATTCGGTACAGCTTCTGGGCACACGCGAAGGAGCAGCCGCTCCAGCAAGGGAAGCCCAGGCATCAAGCTATAACTCTCGTCCGGCAAATGAGCCAAGAAATGCTGCACAACAGGCAGACTTCTCAGGTCCAGAAAGCTTTGACCAGGATGAGATTCCATTTTAATTAGGAGTTTTAAATGTTTCACGATGATAAGGAATCAATGAATAACGAAGGAAATGGCGGCTACAACAGGGACCGCAAGGGCGGAATGAATAAGAGAGCCCCCTTCAAGAAGAAGATCTGCAAGTTCTGCAGCCAGAAGACAGAGCCGGATTACAAGAATCCAGAGCTCCTTCGCCGCTATACAACAGAGAGAGGCAAGATTCTTCCAGCAAGGATCACTGGCTGCTGCTCCAAGCATCAGAGAGCTGTCACCAACGAGATCAAGAAGGCTCGTGTGCTTGCTTATCTGCCATTTGAGAAGCAGAATTGACCGAAAAGCAGACTAAGGCCTTGAGGCTGGGCTTGACCATGGCGGTCTGCCTGGTCATTTCCAGGCTCAGTGTCGGCGTATTGGTCTTTGCAGTGCCGCTTCTGGTGTCAGCCGGAAGCCTGGACAGGCCTTGGAAGAAGGTCGTCCTGTTCCTGGTCGAGATGGTGGGAGTGATAGCCTGGGAGCTTGTTGCCAGCATTGGCGCATTCTCGACCTCGGTTGTCATCCTCACTGCCTTCTTTCCTTGCATGATATGCCTTTGCTGCATGTGCTACGAGGCTCTTGAGCAAAGGATGAGCAAGGTTTACAGGACCGTGGCTTCAAGCCTTCTTTGCTGCCTGCTGCTGGGACTTTTCTCCCTGTGGTTCAGCAAGGATGCAATTGCGATGCAATACGTCGATGCAATGCTGGAAGTCTCCTTCCAGCTTACCGGGATGTCTGAGGCTGTGGACCAGGACGCTGTCAAGAACGCCATGGTCCTTCTGCTTAGCCACTCTGTGGCTGGGGCAGGGTGCGCTGCATTGGGTTTCAACATCCTGTTCAGCGAATCTGTGCTGGCGGCAAGACAGGCCAGGCTGGACTGGGGTTCAGACATAAGGCTTCCAGAGTACTTCATCTGGGCCTTCCTAGGATCCTGGGCTTTGGCTCTTTTCAGCTACCTGGGCTCTTGGAATGTCTTGGTAAGCAGTGTATGCTGGAACCTGGCGCTTGTTATAAGCGTCTTCTATGCGGTGCAGGGGGCTTCGATAGTCTGCTTTTGGCAAAGGAAAAGGAATGAGAGGGCTACAATGCAGGCTCTTTTGTCGTTGATGATGCTTCTGGCTTTCATCCCAGGGGCCAATGCATTGGTTGTCGCGGGCCTGCCGCTTCTAGGCGTGCTTGAGACATGGATTGGATTTCGAAAGAATAAAGATAAGGAGATTTCATTATGAAAATCATTCTGAACCAAGATGTACCTAACCTCGGAGAAGAGGGAGACGTCGTAGTTGTGAAGGACGGATATGCCAGAAACTATCTGCTGCCCTCCGGCGCTGCGGTACTTTTCAACAAGGGCAACCAAGCGATCTTCAAGAGCAGGGCTGAGGCCATTGAGAAGCGCAAGGAAGAGAAGAGAGCTGCTTCAGCATCCATGAAGGAGAGGCTGGACTCTATGACACTCAACCTCGTCGTTTCTGCTGGAGAGACAGGAAGGCTGTTCGGCTCTGTCACATCAGCCATGATCCAGGAAGAGATTGCAAAGCGCGGAATCACAGTGGATCGCAAGAGAATCGAGGTCGCCACTCACGCCATCAAGGCTGTTGGCAACTACACAGTGTGTGTTCACCTTTATGAAAATGAGACTTCACTTGTGAAGATCGTTGTCGAGAGCGAGGCCGTAGTCAAGGCTGCCGCTGCAGCTGCTGAAAAGGCTGCTGCTGAGAAGGCCAAGAAGGAAGCAGAGGAAGCCAAGAAGGCTGCAGCTGCTGCCGCTGCTGCTGCAGCTGAGGCAGCTGAAGCACCTGCTGAAGATGCTGCCGAGCCAGAGGCACAGGCAGATCAGCAGTAAGCTGAATTGCTGTCAAGGCCCGGCTTAAAAACCGGGCTTTCATTGTCTATGGAGGTTTTGAATGAACGAATTGCCCGCAAACGTACCGCCAAATAACCAAGAAGCGGAAGCAGCACTGCTTGGAGCCATCCTGCTGGATCCCTCCATAGTCGATCAGATTGAAGGAAGCATCGGTCCTGATGATTTCTATAAGTCTGCGAACTCTGCGCTCTTTGCTGCAATACTGAACTTCAAGCCTGACAATCCAGGCGCTACATTGGATATCATAACCCTGAAGAACTATCTGCAAAGCAAGGATGCTCTTCAGAAATGCGGTGGAATAGCCTACATCAGCTCCCTTAGCGAGCAGACTCCTGCAACAGCAAACGCCCAGACCTATGTCGAGATAATCAAGGAGAACTCCATGAGAAGGAAGGCCATCGAGCTTTCCGATCTCATGAGAACCAATGCCTATGATGGATCGCAGGATATATCCAAGACCATAGACGAGCTTGAAGGCAAGCTTAATCGTCTCATGAACGCTGCAGCTATAAACCTGTACTATCCAATACAGGGACTGCTCAACGATTCAATAAGAATGCTAGAGGAAAGGATCCAGAGTGGAAAGTTCAATGGAATTCCTACAGGATTCGAGGACCTTGATGCCTTGATTGGAGGCTTCAAGAACTCAGAGTATTCAATCATCGGAGCACGCCCTTCTGTTGGAAAGACCGCTCTGGCAATTTCCATCATGCGAAAGATGGCCTTTCGCGAGAACGGCAAGGTGAACATTGGCTTCTTCAGCCTGGAAATGGACAAGGACTCCATAGTCAACAGGATGATAGCTGCTGAAAGCGATGTCGGGCTTAGAAAGATCATGGACGGCACTGTGAGCAGTCAGGAGAAGGACCAGATCATCAATGTGGTCAGCGAGAATATGTACACCTCCAACTTCTACATTGTCGATACTCCAAACATGAAGCTGCGTGAGCTGAGAAGCCAGGCTCGCAAGCTTGTGCGAGAGAATGGCGTCCAGATCATCTTCATAGACTACATAGGCCTTATTGACCCGGACATGGATTCGCGTATTCCGCGCTATGAGCAGATGAGCCAGGTATCCAGGTCTCTCAAGCAGCTTTGCCGTGAGCTCAAGGTGCCTGTATGCGCCCTTAGCCAGGTTGGCCGACAGGTGGCAAAGGATCACAAGGAGCCGGATCTGGCAGACCTAAGGGAGACTGGAGCCATAGAGCAGGATGCAGACATGGTCATTCTTCTTCATAGGCCTGAAAAGCAAGCCAACAAGGCAAGCGAGGAGACCATAGAGGAAGCCAAGAAGAAGCATGAGGTTGAAGAGGATATTGATGACTACAAGGTCTCTGAAGCCGATCAGAAGAGGGGAATCCAGAAGATCAAGGTAATTGTCGCCAAGAACCGAAACGGAGCAACAGGACATTTCTTCATGAACTTCGTAGGCCGCATAGCTAGGTTCGACACTTGCGAGCAGCCTATCAAATCATCAAATATTTAGCCATTGACAGGGCAATCAGCATTATTGCAATGAAGACAAAGCCCATGGACTCAAAGACTGCCAAGGTCCTTGGACTTACGCTCCTGCCTCTTATTATCTCAAAGAGATAGAGGAGTATGAAGCCGCCATCCAGCGATGGAAAGGGCAGAAGATTGGCAACGGCCAATGAGATCGAGACTCCTGCAAAGGCGTATATCAAGGTCCTGAGCCCTGTAACAAAGTCAACATTGAAGCCTTCAGATGTAAGGTCTCCAATGCTTGATGAAGCGCTTATTGAGCCAGTTATTGAATCGCTCTTGTCCTTGTCGCCAGCAAAGAAGCCAATGAATCCGTCAACTGTAGCCTTCAGCTCCCTGGCGGTCTCAGAGAAGCTGGCTTTTATGCTCTGCACAAGCCCAAGGCCCTTCACAAAGGCCTTGTCAGTCAAGAGAGTGAAGTTCCATTTGCCATCTGACTCATAGCTCAGCTTGACCTGGCTCGAGTCCCTTTCGACAATCATCTCAATTTCGGTGGCCTCTATCATCAGAATATCAAGCATATTGCCTATTCTCTTGCCATTGATGCTGACAATGCGGTCCTTTGCCTTCAGGCCGGCATTCCTTTCTGGGCTTCTGAGCTTCACTGTCGCAACTACAGGCTCGATGAAGGGTGAAAGCCCGAAGAGGCCGTTCTGGGACTCAAGGACATACTGCTTTTTGGAGCTGGTCTCCACCAAGGCAGTGTCTCCCTTTTTCAAGGCAGCGCTGATATCCTCGAAGCTTGCGGTATCCACGCCGTTGACCCTGACTATTATGTCTCCTGTCAAGAGGCCTGCCTCTCTTGGACTGAGGCAGGCTTCTGAGAAAAGCCTGGGATAGTCGCAGGCAAGAGCTATCTTGTTCCCATAGACGTTCTGGCTTGTGCCGATGAGCATCAGGAAGAAAAAGCATATCAAGGAGAAGAAGATGTTGAAAAGCGGTCCGCCAAGGTAGATCAGAAGCCTTTGAAGCGAGGACTTTGCATAAAGGCTGTCGCTGTCAGAGGCCTCAATCCTATCCAGGGACCTGGCCAGTGACGACTCTACATCCTTTGAGCCTTTGAGCTTAGTGTAGCCGCCGAAGGGAAATACCCCAATGCGATACTCGATCTTCTTGCCCCACTTTGCAATGGCAGGCCCAAAGCCAAAGCTTATGGCTTCTGTTCGCACCCCAAAGATCCTTCCAGTCAGGCTGTGGCCTAGCTCATGAACGAGTATCATGATGCTTATGGCCACCATGCCGATGATGATGGAGAAGATGCTGCTCATCCAATGAGGCTCCTTGCCTTTTCCTTGGCCTCTTCAAGGCAATCCAGGCAATCCTGCGAACTAGCAAGGTCTCTTTGCTCAAAGCCTTCTACAGTCCGCTGCACAATGTCAAATATATCCAGAAATCCGATTCTATGTGAGCAGAAGGCCTCGACGGCAACCTCATCGGAGGCAAGGAAGGCAGCTTTCAGGCTTTGCTTTTGGTCCTTGATCCTCATTGCCAGCCCTACGAATCCATCCTGGGGCCCCTGCTGGAAATGCAGGTCAAGGCTGCCAAAATCGAGAACTGGGGCAGGGTAGGCTGTCTGCTCGATTCCAAGAGCATTGACAATGGCCTGGGCTATGGGGAAGGCCATGTCGGGAGGGCTCATCTGGGCATAGACCTGGCCGCTTTTGGTCAGAACCATGGAATGGACTATGCTCTGAGGATGAATGACAACCTCTATGGGCAGATCGAAAAGGGCCTTGGCCTCAAGGATCTCAAGAGCCTTGTTGGCAAGCGTTGCGCTGTCAATGGAGATTTTCCTCCCCATTGACCAGGTCGGATGCCTTGCAGCCATTTCTGCAGTCATCGACTTAAGCTCATCCTTGCCTCTGCCCAAAAAGGGACCGCCTGAAGCAGTTATGAGAATCCGGTCGATATTCTTCCTTCCATGAGCCTTGATGAGAAGATCTATGGCTGAGTGCTCGCTGTCCAAGGGAATCACAGGGCTTGCTGAATCGAGGGCTAGGCGGCCTCCAAGGACTATGGTCTCCTTGTTGGCCAAGGCAAGAGGAATGCCGGTCTTGCATGCTCTAAGCGAATATTCAAAGCCGGCAGTGCCGGCAATGGCATTGATGACCAGGTCATAATTGCAGGAGTCGATTAGAGCCATGATGTCATCATGACTAGAGGCTATCCTGCAGCCATAGATCGACTTGATTCCTTCAAGGGCCTGGAGGCTTGAGAATCCTGTGGCCCCATGAAGGCCAATCTGGTCCTTGTAGGGCTCGATGGATCTCAGCACTGTGCTGCCTATCGAGCCGGTGGCCCCTAGAAGGAGGATTCTTTTCATAGGACCAGCTCCAGCATCAGATAGAAGACAGGTGCGCTGAAGCTGATGCTGTCAACGCAGTCCAGGATTCCACCTCTGCCAGGTATGACAGCTCCTGAGTCCTTGATGCCGGCGCTTCTCTTGAAG
>Ga0172378_10005877_pt1 | contig 11461 bp, 8 predicted proteins | sample GrowelOW332metaG_FD_119755 | JGI IMG/M metagenome (GOLD analysis project Ga0172378, IMG submission 119755) | Groundwater microbial communities from an aquifer near a municipal landfill in Southern Ontario, Canada - Pumphouse #3_1 metaG | ecosystem: Environmental > Aquatic > Deep subsurface >... | reverse complement strand
ATTGATTTCAAGTACGATGATGCTGATGTGTTTGCCGAAGGACTTGTTAGTGTGGCTTTGAAAGGAAAATATGGTTTTATTGATAAAACAGGCAACAAAATAATTCCGATGAAATATGCCTTCACTTATCGATTCACGGAAGGATTGGCCGGCGTTAAGAAGGGAGAAAAATGGGGTTTTATCGATAAAACGGGAGAAATAATTATCACTCCCAAATATGCTAATGTTTTCACTTTTTCCGAAGGATTGGCTATGGTAAGAAACGATGGTGAATGGAAATGGGGATTTATAAATCATGAGGGAAAAGTTGTTCTCCCCTTGATTTACGATTCATCCGATCCATTCTCCGAAGGATTAACATACGTCCGATTCGGCAGCAATTATGGTTTTATCGATATAAATGGTTCAATGATAATTGCACCCAATTATCATTCAGCAGGAAGTTTTCATGATGGAATGGCATTTGTAAAAATCGGAAAGACTTACTACTTTATTGATAAAAACGGGAATACAAAATAAGGATAATTTGCAGATATACGATTTTTATATTTATCTCTACGATGAATGTTAATAGAAAAATGTTGCGTATACATTAAATAATTAGCAACACTCTACTAATGAACACACATAAAATATGCTGTTGTTTGGTCTATGCTTGCATAGATCATAAAGAAAGATAGTATATGGAAAGCTATATAGTTTGATTTACTTTTTTATTATCATTATTGTTCGGTATAAATCCCCCCCCATATTGTTGCAGCGTTTTGCAGATGCAGCCTTTACATTTCTTGTTTATTTCTTTTTATATTCAAAAACATTAAATATTTCGTAAAACTGAAATGTATTCTTTAGGTGGTAATGGGCGTCTAATTCTTTTTTTATGTTATTATTAGGAGATGAAAAATCCGCTGCAGCATCTACATACGCTATGTGATGCCAAGGTTTTAAATCTATCTCTTTGATGTCATTGATTGCATATATGTTTTCTGAAATTAGAGCTTGATGTATCCTTGAATATATCTTCTGAGAGTGATAGTTCTTGAAGAATGTTATATTATAGTAATAAGAAAAATTCAACATAAAAGTAGAGGGAGAAATAATCACCAAAGTATTTGTTTGTTTAATCTCTTTTATTTTTTCAACGCATTCTCTTACATTTCTTTTATTGGTGATGTTTGGTTTGGCACTCATGATAAATAATAAACAGAGAATAACCGGTATGATGTAGTTATACTTAGGTTTTTTAATGACATAATCCATGCAAATGCCCAACAATAAGGGAAAAGCGATGGCAGCAGGCATTACATACCTATCCAGAAACATGGGAATCCAATATGAAATACTGAACATACCTAAGAATATAAATGCAAACCAAAAAATAACAAATACATAGAGCGGTTTTTTTTGTTCTTTTTTATACCTAACAATGAATTTTAACAAGGATACAGATACTAAAGTGATGACGCAAACAGTAACAGCCGGAATATTAGAAAATGACCATAACATATTGTAAATGCTTTCAAATCCCTCAGGAGGCCGTACCCATGTGCCTTTAGAAAATTCTATAAACCTAAGCCATATCACTAAAATGTTTGGGATATATAGAATCAACATAAGGCTTAGACTCAGAAGTATCTTTTTCCAATGCTTAGAAAGAAGATTTTTGTTACCTAAGAGAAATATAACCTGAGTCCATACAACGAAAAATCCGATATAGTGAGAATAAATAATCAGTGTGTTTACAAGAGTCAGTAGTATAAAGTGGGTTGTTGTGCGTTTTTTTAATTTTTCATTGACCTCTTGTTGTGCATTTTTGTGATAATCGTATACTATTCCCATAAAATAGTACATGGAAATTATCGTCAACATACCTAAGAAAGCATACACTCTTGCTTCATGTGCAAACACTATATGATAATTGGAGAATATGAATAGAAGGCTTGCATACAAAGCAATGCGTTTATTTAGATAGCTATGACCAATTTTATAGATAAACCATAGGCTAATGCAGCTGAATAACAAAGACGGGAAACGAACGGAAAACTCAGATATTCCGAATATTTTTATCCAAAAATGCAACAGTATTTCATACAAAGGAGGATTGTTCCCTGCTGAAAGCAGTTGTATGATCGAAATGATATCCATTTGGGCATGATAAACACTAAATGGTTCGTCCCCTCCCAGTGAATTATTGGCCAGAAAAAGACCTTTCACTAAGAAATTGATAATTACTAAGACTATCCCTATTATCGTTAATTTATGTTTACGTATTATCCTCATATTTTTACCGTTTAGCTCAATCTATAGAATAGCTTTTACCATTCCCTGTTGCATGGTATGATTACATCTTTATGTTGTTTTTTGTGATACAAAAGTAGTTATTTTTTTTAACAAAAGGTTTCTGAAAACACAGGGAAGGTTTATCGTCGATTGTTTGTTATCTACCATGTAGTAAGATAGGGCCAAAATAAGATAGGATAGCGTTTTGTCCGGGTGCGCACCCAAACGAAAATGTATAAGCATACATTTTTAACGTATAAGATGAAATCTCTGTTTGGGTGCGCACCCAAACAAAGACGACATAGGATAGATTTTTTATGAAATAAAATAAAAGTGAATTTTTAGCTTAGAGCGTATAGATAGGTTATTGTTTTTCTCGTCGAAAAGCTTGTGCAAGTATACGAAATCTATTGAAATATAATGGATTGTATCTCTGTAATGGTGCGAATGTAAATGAATTTCCAGGGATTCATACAACGACAAATAATAACTCTCCGACCTTTAATGGTTAAACAAAATGCCCACTTGTAAACAGGGATTATACAAGGGAGGATGGGATGCGTGCAGGCCAAACAAGCAACTGCCTTGTAAGCTCAGGGCGATTTTTTTGCTGAGAAAGTAATCCACACTCACCAGGGGCGATAGGATGAAAACAGGGATTTTATAAAGGTAGGATTCCGACAAAAGTTGGTTGTTTTGCTTTTCGATGTGGAGGTTTTTAATGCTTCCTCCTCCCAAGCATGCCGAGGCAGAATAGCGGAAGTTGTTTTTTTTCAGACTCATTCCTATAAAAGGTCCTCCGTAGCCAATTTGCAAGTAAGAATAGTTCGACCCTTGTGTAGGATAGCTCGTTTTTTGTGTCCCGCCGTAAATGCCTACACATAGGTGTTTAAAGAAATAAACGCGTAAAATACCTCCGAAACCGTAACTAATATCTTTTATCTGTTGGTGTGGATTGTCATAAATCAATCCGCCGCCTTGCAAAAACAGCATGCCGCCGCTATAGGTTTCTTCTTTTTCGTTCTTAGCAGGAAGATCGATGGATTGTCTTTGTGCATCAACATAATTACAAATGATGAGACAGCTAAACATGAGAAAGGCGGCTTTGTGAGTTAATTTTTTTAACATAAATGCATATGAAGTAGTAAAAGATACTTATATCGGGATGCAAAAGTACAAAAAAAACATCACATATTCTTATGTTATAAGAAGGATTTTAGGTAGATAATATACGGTCTTGTATGCATAACTTTGATGGTTGTTCATAGTGCTGAACTTATTAGATGTGTTTTGCTTTGTGTTGGAAAGAGCGAAAGATAGTTTTGGGAGCCCATATGCTTTGTAGAATGCCTCTTAAAGCAAGGAATAGGATGAAAGCCAGCCATAAGGCATTGTTCCCCATCGTGGTTTCGAGGCTATAGTAAACGGCGAAGAAAACAGCGGTGGCCATAAACATGGAATTTCGTATGATTTTAGCATCGGTAGCGCCGATTAATATGCCGTCCCACAGGAATGCGGCGAAACCGGCTAACGGAACGGCAAGTACCCAATAGTAATAACTTTCGGCTGCGGCAATTACTTCGCGGCTATCGGTAAAGATTTGCAGGAGATATTTTCCAAAGAAGGCGTAACCAATCATAAAAACAACAGTTAGACCCAACCCCCAACGGAAAAGGTAGCGGATGGATTGTTTGAGGAGTAAGATGTCTTTACTACCGATAAATTTTCCTGTTAAGGCTTCGCCGGCATAGGCGAACCCGTCCATGATATAAGAAAATAAAGTAAAGAATTGCATTAACAATATATTAATAGCTAATATTCTGTCGCCCATTTTAGCTCCTATGGCAGGTATAAAGGTGAATACAGCTATCAAGCAGATGGTTCGTAGAAATATATCGATATTTAGCTTGAAAAATATTATCATTTTGTGGATGGCCATTGATTTCTTCCATGAAAAAAACTTGAGGTATTTCCGATAATACATTATCCAGAACACCAATGTCATTATCAAACCGGTATATTGGGCGATTACGCTTCCCAGCGCAATACCTTCTATTTTCATACCGAATTTGAAAACGAAAAGCAAGCTTAACAGGATGTTAACTATATTAATGATGATAGCTATCCACATGGGTGTTTTGGCATTCTGCATACCGATAAACCATCCTTTGGTTACGTACATACCCAAAATGGCGGGGGCGCCCCATATGCAAATATTGAAATAGGTTGCAGCATAGTTTTCAACCGCGGGACTTCCGTTTATTAAGTTGAATGCAAGAATTTTGATTGGATATTGTAACAGTAGTAGCAAAAAGGAGCTGATCAAGGCTATGCTCATGGCACGTGTGAAAATATGCATGATTTCTTCTTTGTCAACGGCGCCATAAGCTTGGGCAGTAAATCCGCTGGTGCCCATGCGTAGGAATCCGAAATTCCAATAGATAAAGTTGAAAATCATGCTACCTAATGCGATAGCTCCCAGATATTGCTCCGAGCCGAGGTGTCCGGAAATGGCAACATCAATCATTCCCAGCAGGGGAATGGTGATAGTGGTGATAATGTTGGGTATGGCTAAACGCAGTATTTGCTTATTCAAGGCTATCGTAAGTTAATAAGCAGATAAATAATCATTTATTTGATGAGAAATGGGAAACGGTCAAAGTTTTTCAAGGCGGTGGCGGTGCCTCTGGCAACAGCTCGCAAGGGATCTTCCGCTATATGCACTTGTAGTTTGGTTTTAATATGCAAACGAACGTCTAATCCTCTGAGGAGTGAGCCGCCTCCGGCTAAATAGATGCCTGATTTATAAATATCGGCCGAAAGCTCGGCAGGGGTATTTTCCAGAGCATTTAACACTGCTACTTCGATTTGTTGTATGGATTTATCCAACGCAATGGCAATTTCTTGATGGGTTACATAAATGGCTTTGGGAATACCGGTAAGCAAGTCTCTTCCTCTTACTTCGTAGCTGTCGGGAGGATTTTCAATATCGGTAAGAGCTGCACCTACATTGATTTTTATCAATTCGGCGGTACGTTTACCAATCGACATATTATGTTCGCGGCGCATGTATTCTTCAATGTCTTGGTTGAATTCATCGCCGGCAGTTTTAATGGATTTATTACTTACGATACCGCCCAAGGAGATAACTGCAATTTCGCTGGTTCCACCGCCAATGTCGATTACCATGTTACCGGTAGGTTCGAGCACATCCAAACCGATGCCGATAGCGGCGGCCATAGGTTCGTGGATCAAGCGCACTTCTTTGGCTCCAGCTTGTTCGGCAGAATCTCTTACCGCACGTTCTTCCACTTCGGTAATGCCCGAAGGGATGCAAACCACCATTTTCAAGGATGGAGGAAACAAGCTTTTTTGTTTGGCATTCATCATGCGAAGAAATTCAACTATCATCAATTCTGCGGCTTGGAAATCGGCAATGACGCCGTCTTTCAGAGGTCGTATCACTTTGATGTCTTCGTGCGTTCGACCTTGCATCATCAAAGCTTTCTCGCCTGCGGCCATTAATTTATTGGTAGTTCTGTTGATGGCGATAATCGAAGGTTCGTCAATAACTACTTTGTCGTTATGTATAATTAATGTATTTGCCGTGCCGAGGTCAACAGCAATTTCTTTCGTAAAGAAGGAAAATAATCCCATATTTGCTTATATTTAAGTATCTTTTTGTTTAAACGTAAAATGATGTCTTTTGTTTCAGGTTATTTGTATTAATGTTTAAAATGTCGGATGCCGGTAAATACCATCGCAATTTTATGTTTATCGCAGGCGTCGATGGATTCTTGATCGCGTATGGAGCCTCCGGGCTGTATGATAGCACTAATGCCTTCCGCGGCGGCTAATTCCACACAATCGCTGAAAGGGAAAAAGGCATCCGAAGCCAATACGGCACCGCGTAAATCGAAATTAAAATGTTTGGCTTTCAGTATGGCATGTTGTAAGGAATCTACGCGTGAGGTTTGCCCCATACCCGATGCCAGCAATTGTTTATTCTTTACCAATACGATGGCATTCGATTTGGTGTGTTTTACCAGTTTATTGGCGAAAAACAAATCATCGAGTTCCGCTTTTGAAGGTTTTTTCTGAGTGGGATATTTCAAGCTGTCTATACTTTCGATTGACATGTCCCTCTCTTGTTCAATAAGTCCGTTGAGTAAGGAACGATATATTTTTTCAGATAAGGCAAATTTCTTTTGTTTTAAGATAATGCGATTCTTTTTTGATTTTAGGATAGAGAGCGCTTCATCTTCAAATTGCGGAGCTATGAGGATTTCAAAAAAGAGGGAATTGATGTCTTCGGCGCATGCCTTGTCGATGCTGTCATTGCAAATCAAAACACCCCCAAAGGCCGAAATAGGATCGCCGGCTAAGGCATCTTTCCAGGCTTCTTTCAAGGTGTTGCGTTGGGCTACCCCGCAGGCATTGTTGTGTTTGATAATGGCAAAACTGCTTGCTTCCAAATCGGATACCAACGATATCGCCGCATCTATATCCAATAAGTTATTGTAAGATATTTCTTTGCCGTTTAATTTTTCGAACATATCATCTAAATTCCCGTAATAATTGGCTTTTTGATGAGGGTTTTCGCCGTATCGCAAGGAAGTGTTGCCCAAAAAGTAATGATAAATGGCCGTGTCGTAATGAGAAGATATGTTAAAGCATTTTGTGGCAAAGAATTTACGTTGTTCCAAATGGGTAGTTCCTTTCCCCTTGCGCAAGATATTCAGGATGTCTTGATAATAGTCGCGAGAGGGAATACACAGCACATCCTTATAGTTTTTTGCAGCAGCACGAATCAAGGAAATGCCTCCAATGTCAATTTTTTCAATGATTTCATCGGGATCGTTGCTGTTTAGGAGGGTTTCTTCAAAAGGATATAAGTCAACAATAATTAAGTCGATAGGAGGGATTTTATAGTATTCTGCTTGTTCGATGTCTTTTTCATGGTCGCGACGATATAATATGCCGCCCATGACTGTCGGATGCAAGGTTTTAACCCTTCCTCCGAATATGGAAGGATAACCGGTCAAAGTTTCGACCTCGGTGGCGGCAATGTTGTGCTTATGTAAATAATCATAGGTGCCTCCGGTCGAAAATATATGGATGTTGTTTGCTTGAAGTACTTCCGCAATCTCAAGAATCATCTCTTTGTTGTAAACACTGATAAGGGCATTTTTAATATTTTTCATGGTGTAATCGTGTATATGTGTTATTAAAAATAAGCTTTTCAGCCTCATGCCGAAAATAAGTTTTATTTTTTTACGTGATGCAAATTTCGTAAAAATAATTTTACCATTCGACTGTTTGCAGAGATTTTTGTTCAAAAATCCACTTATTATCTCACACCGGAGAAATAGTATTCAAGGGCTTCCTTTCTATGTGTTTTATAGCGAATTTGTTAGAAGAATAAATGAGAGTTTTTTGTAATGTAAACATCATTGTCTAAAAATTAAAATCTACTTTGTTTTGTTCAACATAGCAGGCATAGGCTTTCATATCCTCCTATATTCCCTTAAAAATTATAAATAGGTTGGACGTAACGAAGTGAGGAGAAGAATCTGAAACAGATCATGTAAATTTTTATCGAAATAATATTTAAACAAAATAAAAAAAATGATGGATTTAATAAAAAAAAGTGTACTTTTGCCTCGAAAATAGAAACCCAAAAACAATGTGTAGTCAACTTAATTTTTATGGTACCTTTTTCTATAGTATTGTGTTTTGCAACAAAATAAAACGCATGCAATTGAATATCAATATTATACCCCCCCCTATAAAAAAAGATGGAATAACTCCTGTTTTGTATGGGAAGTTTTAACCTATATAGCGGGTTAATCCCACAAATGATTATATAATAAAAGGAAACTGCATTCAGATATGCAAAAAAAAGCGAGAGTGTGAACGTAAGCGTAATATAAAGAGCATAAAAATATATAAGATGCTGAAAAATTTAAACAAAACGCAGAATCACACACTGTAAAAACAAACAAAAGATACTTTAAAAATTTTATAAACATTAAAAGATAATAATAATGAAAAAATTTAGATATATCATTGCTGCTGTTTTTGTAGTGATAATGGGAACAACCATATTCTATGGTTGCGAAAAGGAAAATAATAATTCAAAAATCAATAACATAAAAGTTCAAAAATCAATAAATGAATTTACTCAATATGAATCGTATACACCGAATAATAGTGAAATAGTTTCTCTGTTATTGGATATGACAAATTATATGAATCATTCAGAAGAATTCACTATGCCAGATATAGAATTAAGTAAAGCGATTTGGCTTATGGAATCCTTTTTTAACATAGGAGTTTGTAATAAACAAAATTTGTTATGCAAACAAAGATTAAATTCAATAACATATACTTTTGCAGTTGGATATGAAATTGATGAGTTTGGAAATTATTTATTAAATGGGAGTGAATTGCAATCAGAATACCATCAAACACTTTGTTCTATAATAAACAATATATGTTCTGAGTATGCTATGGATTTCGGGGATATTTTTGTAAATGAGATCAGAATCGATGAAAACATAATATTTTTCGGAATAGATGTGAATTATGGGATTAAAGCAGATGAAGAAGAATATTTTTTACCAGTTAGATGTTTTGCAAGCATTAATGAACCATTATTTATAGGACCCACTCAGAACGTAAATTATCCTGCATCTTCATATAATGACGATTATATTTATATTCACCCTATGTGTTGTGGATCAGTTCGCGATGTTGCGATGGAAAAAGTATTAAATTGTAGATTTCTACTTGGTTATTGTTCAAATGTTATTAAGTTTGAAAGATATTTTTTAAATATTTATCATTCTAATTTTTCGATAGAACATTATTCTGGTGGGTCAGCTCCGGGAGACTTTGTTGCACATAATCATGAAAATTTATTTTCAAGAACCGGAAGTGGCGAATTAACACCTAGTGAATATCTATATTATGGAGATGTCTATAGAGATTCTATTTATGCGAAAATGGTTCAGGATATACCATCTGGATTTATTCCCTACAAAGCTGCTTGTTTTTATTTTTGCTTTTGGCCTGTTTCGATGGATCATCCCACATTAGATTTTCATGATTTTGGAATAGAATATATATGTAAATATATTTCTTATGATGAAATTCCTCTTTATGATCAAATATCAATTGTAAAATTTGAAGAACCTTCTTATTTAACACCGTGTTTATGCGATTAAAAAGAATTAAAACAACAATATGTATTGCTTTTGCAATATTATTAGAAATAAACGCATCATCTCAATCCGTTGATTCGATTTACTATACGTTAATAGATGAAGAGGATGTGTTAACTGCTTGTGAGGAAGTTATTGAATATGATTCATATTATTATGCTTTTATACAAAATATCATAGACCCTATTTCGCATTTTTCAACAATTTTGATTTACGATAAAGAATTAAACCTTATTCAAAGAAAACGAATAATGTTAGGAGATAGCAATATGATAGTAAAGGTATTGAAACATCAAAATGCACTTTGGTGTTTTGGTATAATCCGCACAGACATAGGCGATAAAGTATTTTCCGCAAAATTGGATCAGGATTTCAATGTAATACTTCAACCAATTATATATTATATGAATGATTCATTGAACTATGCTGTAAATGATGCAATAGTCAACGAAAAAAATCAATTTGTGTGGTTGATTTATGGCAAACAAAATGAATTATTGCTTTTAGATTCTACCGGATTGACCATAAAAACACTAAGTCTGGAAGCCATTAGTGCTTGTGGTACGGTAGAAGAATTTCAAGGTAATTACATAGTGGATTTAGGTAAAAAATTTTATGTAATAGACAAGGAATCATTTTCCGTTATAGATTCTGTAGAAACGAATATTCAAAGTATCTATCCTATCGGTAATTTATTGAAATTAAATGACAGTGTTTTCATACGTTCAGCTGAATTTTCAAATTCCACGCCTGAAGTATCTGAAAGAGACATGGCTATTCTTTTTTATAATAAAAATTTTGATGTGATTAGGCAAGTCAATATTGGGCAAGCCGGTTTTATGGATGAATACGGATATTCAAATTTAGATTTCAAATCAAAGGATTCCATCTATTATGCCTACTCTACCCGTTTATCCAGTCCCTCAAAACCGGTTGAAGCTTCAGCGGTGAGTATAGCTTGCATGAATGAAAAGGGAGATAAACACTTTGACTATAAAATTATTATTCCCCATGATTCGAATACTGTAAAACGCATTTGCGGGATAGTTGCTACCTCAGACGGAGGTTGTCTTGTTCACGGCATTTCTATTCGGTATGTATATGTCGGGTCAGGCGACACAGGACAATTCAAAGGATTCATACTTAAATACAATCCTCAATGGAAGAAATCTTCTATAATGTATATTCAGGATGAAAAGGATATAATGATATATCCCAATCCCGCTGCCAATCAATTAAACATTAATGCCTATGAATCAAATATACTGGATGTTCTTATGTATGATATCATGGGAAAAGAAATTAAGCGTTATTCCATCAATGCAAATAAAACTACGTTAGATATAAGTGCTTTGCATAGCGGTTTATATGTATTAAAAATCAAAACCGAAGAAGGGTTGTTAACACGTAAAGTGCAAATAATAAGATAGATAATTTTTATTAAATTATGAACCAGAAAGTTTAGATGAAGAAACATATGCTGATCAACTTTATTTATTTCCAACTTCAAATCTAAATGATTGGTATAATAGTGAAAAAGAAAAGAAAAAATAAAATAATTAATATGTCAACATTACAATCATTCAAAGGAGCTATTGCAATAATTTGTTTTTTTATAGTCTATATAATAATAGGATATCTGTTTTTTTTTATTAGAAAAAAAAGAATTAAAGATGTTAATTTAGAAATATTTAAAAGTACAATAATCATTAAAACAGTTGTTGTTATGTGGTCTTTCTTTACGTTAATCAATATCCTATTTAAAACGCTTAATTTTTGTGATAACCTTCATATTTTGAACATAAGTACTGGAAATTTAATTAATACTTTATTGTTATTTCCACTTGCTTTTATGATAATATACTATATATGTTTAATTAAACATAAGTCAATCCATAATAATTAACTTAAAAAACTGTTAATATTAACACTTTCTTTTTTGATATAAAACATTT
>Ga0172378_10005875_pt1 | contig 11463 bp, 10 predicted proteins | sample GrowelOW332metaG_FD_119755 | JGI IMG/M metagenome (GOLD analysis project Ga0172378, IMG submission 119755) | Groundwater microbial communities from an aquifer near a municipal landfill in Southern Ontario, Canada - Pumphouse #3_1 metaG | ecosystem: Environmental > Aquatic > Deep subsurface >... | reverse complement strand
ATTAGGGAAACAAGACACGGTAGCCGTTGATTCAGTCAATCCATAACCAACAATCATATTAATATTCACAGAATGAACAAACTCACTAACTTCACTTGAAACTGCAGCTCCAGCGGTAGGAAAGAAGTTTCCGTTTTCTATGCCAATAGTCTTTTTCAATAAAGAATAAATAGTCTTATCATAGAATTCATATTTCAAACGATTTAATAAAGGAGGTTTTTTACCCACCCTCAAATAATCTATATTGTGTATCTTGCCAACCTTGATGGCATCCTCCATCATTCTTCTGCGAAGACCTGTCTCGGAAGCTATTTTTTCCTTAACTCCGGCATAAACCTTCTCCCAAAAGCGAGGTACACTGCACATCAGTGTAGGACGAATCTCCTTAATTGTCTTTTGGATATCAGAAGGACGGAGGTTAATACAAATCTGCACCCCCTTATGAATACACAAATAACACCATGCCTTTTCAAAAACATGAGTTAAAGGCAGAAAATTCATAGAAATATCCTTATCAGTCATTGTTTTTAAACGCTCATCATGGACATGTAACTGATGCAAATAACATGAATGAGGAATCATTACACCTTTCGGCTCACCTGTTGTTCCGGAGGTATAAAGAATATTTGCCAAATCATCAAAAGAGGCACGGGCTGTTCTTTCTTCAACCACATTATTGTGTGACAATCCTTCACCCATCTTTATAAATTCATCAAAATAAAGGGAAGATTCATCGCGTTGGTCTTTAACAACAGAACGATCGAAAATTATAAGTTTCTTTAAGGAATGGCACAAATAAAAAGTCTTGAAAGCAACATCATACTGATATTGTTCACCAACAAACATAAAACGTATTTGCGCATCATCGATGATATATTGCACCTGAGGCATTGAACTTGTGGCATAAAAAGGTATTGTTACCGCTCTGTTTGCAAAAGCGGCGAAATCAATATAGAACCACTCTGGCATATTCTGCGAGAATATACCAACATTCTCCTCTTCTTCTATACCGAGAGCAACCATTGCACTTGCTGTTTGACGAACAGTTTGAGAGAATTGATTCCATGTAATAGGAATCCAAGTTGAGGTACTATAATCTCTGTATTTCAGAGCAATCTTATCTCCATACTTTTCAGCTTGGCGATGGACTAAAACAGATAAATGATAATATGCCATAATTTAAAGGTTCAAATTTTACACAAAGGTACCGGTTTAATTTGATTTTTACTATTTTTTCGCTAAAATTCATTAAATTTGCAGTATGAAATATGACAATGACTATACATTTACAGAAGCTGTGAGTCTTTTAAAATCACTCATTGCCACACCTTCCGTTAGCGAGAACGAACAAGCTGCTGCCAATATATTACAACAATTCATTGAATTGGCGGGCATGGAGACGGGAAGGAAAGGCAATAATGTTTGGTGTCTTAGTCCCGCATTTGATATAAAGAGACCGACAATACTACTCAATTCTCATATCGACACTGTTAAACCGGTAAATGGATGGAAAAGAGATCCTTTCAATCCTACGGAAGAAAACGGCAAGTTGTATGGACTAGGGAGTAATGATGCCGGTGCAAGCCTTGTTTGTCTCCTACAAGCTTTCTTGCAACTCTGCAAAACGGCACAAGATTACAACCTTATATATTTGGCTTCGTGTGAAGAAGAAAAATCAGGAAAAAACGGGATCGAATGTGTCTTATCGGAATTGCCTCCGATTGCCTTCGCTATCATCGGTGAACCGACGGATATGCAACCGGCCATTGCCGAAAAGGGGCTAATGGTTCTTGACGTTACTGCTTATGGAAAATCCGGACACGCTGCTCGCAATGAAGGCATTAATGCTATCTACAAATCATTAGATGATATAAAATGGTTCCAAGATTATCATTTTGGGAAAGTATCTCCACTGCTTGGTCCTGTTAAAATGAGTGTAACAATGATTAACGCAGGTACACAACACAATGTCATACCCGACCAGTGTACTTTCATAGTAGATGTACGCAGTAACGAACTATATTCGAATGAGGAACTTTTTGCTGAGATAAAAAAGCATATCAGTTGTGAACTTCATGCTCATTCTTTTCGACTCAATTCCTCACACTTGGACAATAGCCACCCGTTCATCAAAAGAACTATTGCTTTGGGGCGCACGCCTTTCGGGTCGCCAACCTTATCCGATCAAGCACTCCTTTCATTCCCCTCAGTCAAAATAGGCCCGGGTCATTCATCACGATCGCACACCGCCGATGAATACGTATTATTGGAAGAAATAAAAAGTGCCATACCACTATACATAGAATTGCTGGACAATCTACAAATATAAAAGATTGCTCCTTTATTTTTCACCTACATATTCAGCCAATTTTCCGGATTAAGTTTCTGAGTCTCTTTACGTAATTGAAAATGGAGAATCGTACGTCCACTATCACTAGAATCGGAAAACACTCCTCCAATAGATTGTTTTGTTCTCACCTCATCTCCCGATTTAACTGAAGCATAAGACAAATTACAATAGACGGATATGTAATCACCGTGACGAATCAAGATATTAAACAATCCATTCAATTTAAACACGGCAGCAACCTTACCACCAAAAATAGCTCGTGCCTGTGCACCCGGCTGACCTTGAATATCAACACCTTTATTGTCAAGTTTCACATTATGAAGTCCGGCAACAGCATATTCACCATAATGACTGGTAATAATATATGGTCCGGTAATCGGTATAGGCAACCGACCTCTATTGGAAGCAAAATCATTAGACAATACCCTATCCGCCCTACTCAAGGAATAAACTTCTAACGGTTCAGCTTTTTTTCTTGAAGAATGAGATTTTGATTTCGAAAGTGCTTTTTTCTCTCTTTTTGAAACTTCTTTTTTGGGAACTTCTGCCTCTGCAGCTTTACGAGCCTCCTCTGCAGCACGCCTGCGGGCACGTTCAATCTCTTCAGATACCAATTGATCTATGCGATTATTCAATTGACGGGCCGTGCTCCTCTTCTTATATATTTCATTTTGCAAACTATGCTGTTTCCTTTGCAAACTTGCAACAATCGAACGTTTTTGTTTTTCCTTGGTTTCAAGTTCAACCTTCTCGTTCTCACGAGCTTTAAGCAAACTCTCCTTGGCCAACTTCACCTGTTGCAATTCTGATTCTTTATCACGAATTTGTTTTTGTTTTTTTAATATTTCTTCAGCCTGTATACGCTGATAAGTCGCATATTCGCGAACATATCGCAACCGACGCAAAGTCTGCTCAAAATTCTTGGCAGAAAAAATAAACATCAATTTTTCCTGTATTGACCTATTCTTATAAAGGTATTGAACCGAAGATGCATATTTCTTTTTCTTATCAACCAATTCCGACTGCAATGAAGCCAACTGTGCCTGAAGATTCGTAATTTCCTGATTTACAGCATTTACATCATTACTAATAGATAGAATATAATTCTTACGCTCTTCAATTTGCCCCGTTAAAGACGCCAAATTGTTCAACTGACTTCCTACATCTTTCCTTGTGTTCTTAAGTAGAAATTCCGTAGCCGAAATTTGCTGTTGAAGTAAAAGTTGCTTACTTTTCAACTCCTGAATCAACTTGTTTGACTGAGCCGAAAGGGGCATAAACAAATATAAACAACCGATCAAAATAACAAAAAGACGTTTCATTATAGCGCAGTCAACATTTTAATTAAATCTTCCAATGATACCTGTGTATACTTAGAAGAAAATTCAGTAGGTATTATTGAAAATCTTTGTAACGAAAAATCATACAATCGTAATTTGGCATTATCAAGCGAGGCAATACCCAATTCCTTGCCTGTCAGTTCAGTTTTACCACCCGGCAAAGATGCTTTCATTAAAATTTTCTCCAAAAGGGGAAAATTGGCTTTTGTCGATAAAACCCTATTCAATTCATCCTTCGAAACACGAACATAACACTTATTCATACGGTCTACCAACAGCAGTTGGTCCGACGTAACCTCTATTCTGGCTATTTCCGAACGGAAGAAAGGCATAAGAAAAGAAAATTGGATCCGATCTTCCCTTTTCATCTTCATAAAACCGTTTACCGTAACAAAACCGTCCTTATTAGGGATAGTCAATTGCACCTTTGACGATAAGAACATCGAATTCTTATTAGAAATCAGATGATGTGAACTCTTACAACCTGCCAACAAAAGGACAGCACATGATAAAACGAAAGTCAATCTCTTCATTCTGCTATATATTTTTTCTTTTCAATCTTTTGTTTGAGTGTCTGCGATTTATTTCCCATTTCCAACGATTTTTTCCAATACATCAGCGCATCTTCGACATCACCATTCATAAAATAAATATCACCGCAATGTTCCACAATTACATCACTCTTCGAACCGTCGCCCTTCATGGCCGAATCAATATAGATTTTAGCTTCGGCATATTTTCCTTTCTCAAAAAGTATCCAAGCATAAGTATCTATGTAAGTAGCATTACCCGGTTCACTTTTTACGGTTTTATAACTCATCTCTTCTGCCTTATCCAGATTACGGTGCTCAACAGACAAATAATAGGCATAATTGTTCAGTACGGGAATATTTGACGCATTGTATTTCAAAGCTGATTCATAAGACTCAAAAGCCTTACTCGACTGTTTTTTCGTATAATAAGAATCTCCGAGGATTGAATAAAAATCAGAAACAACCTCTTTCTTACTATCACTTGTGATATGCTCTAATGCCTGATTACAGACCTGAATGACTTCATCTGTCCGACCGGATTCATTATATGCTACTGCAAGGTAATAATAAAGTTCGATGGCATCCGGTATCGCTATAATACCTGATTCACAAACATTGATAATCTGTTTATAATCATCTTTCTTTACCGCACAGCTAATCAACATCAATCGTGCCATCTTGTTTGTCGGATCAAGTTGTATGGCCGTCTCAAGAACAGGAACAGCTGCTTCGTACATCTTTTTACTCAACAGATATTGAGCATAAAGCAATGGCATCTGAGCATCATCAAGGTCTTCTTCCAACGCTCGACTAAAAAGAGAGACAACTTTTGTACTGTCAGCCCCATTCTTCTCATTATCAGCAATCACCCGTTGCATAATTTCAACCTTCGTATCCGATGAAGTTTTTTTGTTTACCAACAATGAATCCAGCAATTGCCTATATACCTCGTGATGCCCCACTTTATCATTATATGAAGCTAAAGAATAAAGAGCCTCAGGATCATCTGATTCGACGGCAAGCACTTCATTATATATATCACAAGCCTTTTGTGACTTACCATACTGCATATACAAATCGCCCAATACAACTTTATAATGAGTATTGGCCGGATAATCCTTCACTAAATTCTCGATCTCCGCGAAAGCTCTCTTTTCATCATTCATCTGCTGGTAGACACTAAAACGCTGCATAGATAATTGCTCATTCTTACCCATTCGCTTTTCCAAACGGTTCAGTGTATAAATCATCTTTTCGTAATTTTCCTCTTGATTATACAAGCCGAAAAGATTCATCAAGGGTTCCTTGTTTGCAGGAAAACGAGTAACCATATCCTCTAATAATGCAATAGCTTTATTGATTTGTTTCTGGTCTTGATATGTAAGACATAACGCCTGACTATACCAATAATTATCAGGAGCCAGAGCAACAGCCTTCTCTAATAAAGACACACCAAGCGTATCTTGTTTAAGATACATATAATATTGAGCTATTTCATAAAGAGCGGCAGGATCAGATGGATTAATATCCAAACAATGCTGTAAAAGGCCGAAAGCAGAACTGTACGAATTCAGTTCCTTTAGACGCATGGCTTCTAAGAAAAAATAATCATACTTACGCTGCTGATCAGGCGTAATGATCGCTATTTTATTCTTTTCACTTTCACTTTCAGTTTCACGCAACAACTGATGTGTTGAACTACAAGAGCTCAGTACCAACAGTAAGAGTAAAAAAGAAAGAATCTTATTTTTCATCATTATTTCATATTATCCACGTCCGGTATGACCGAATCCCCCGGAACCACGTTCCGTATCATTAAGTATTTCCACCTGCTGCCACTGCACCTGCTCATGTCCGGCTATCACCATTTGAGCTATACGTTCGCCATCTTCAATAACAAAAGGTTCGGTAGAAAGATTAATAAGAACAATGCAAATCTCACCACGATAGTCAGCATCAATCGTACCCGGAGAATTGAGTACCGTTATCCCTTTTTTTATAGCCAATCCGCTACGCGGGCGAATCTGTGCTTCAAATCCTGCGGGTAAAGCAAGAAATAATCCCGTAGGAACAAGACAACGCTGCATAGGAGCCAGTCTTATCGGCTCTAAAAGATTAGCTCGCACATCCATTCCGGCGGAAAGACTCGTAGCATACTGTGGTAACGGATGCTTTGATTTATTAATAATTTGAATATCCATATCTCTGACGTTTATTTTAACTTGGCACTTGCTATAATAAATGGCGAAAATAAACATTTTGGAGCGAAAATTTATACATTTGCAGTTAAATAATGTACTTATAAATAAATACACCCTATATATACCCGCTTAAGATATACAAAGGAACAATTTCATAACTAAAAAATAAAGAATTAAATGGATTGGAAAACATTGTTATCAACCAAACGTTTAGGAATGGAAGAATTCCACAAGAAACAAGAAGAGAACCGATCGGAATTTCAAAGAGATTATGACCGTTTAATCTTTTCGACACCTTTTAGACGGTTGCAAAACAAAACACAAGTTTTTCCTTTGCCCGGCAGCATTTTTGTACATAACCGACTGACTCACAGTCTTGAAGTATCAAGTGTTGGCCGTTCATTAGGCTCTGATGTAGCCAAAGCCATCATAATACGCGAGCCTGAATTGCAACAGACATTGCTTCCCGAAATCGGTTCTATCGTTTCTGCCGCTTGCTTGGCTCATGATATGGGAAATCCACCTTTTGGACATTCGGGCGAAAGAGCAATATCCTCCTTCTTTTCAGAAGGAAGTGGGTTGGCTTTAAAAGACAAACAGCTCGACGGCGAAAGACTAACAGAATCACAATGGAATGATTTTATACATTTCGAGGGAAACGCCAACGCTTTCCGTTTACTTTCTCATCAATTTAAGGGTCGTCGCAAAGGCGGATTTGCCATGACCTACACCACTCTGGCTTCAATCGTAAAATATCCCTTCTCTTCCAAATTGGCCACAAAATCAAAATTCGGCTTCTTCGAAAGTGAAAAAGAAACTTTTATAAAAATTGCCGCCGAATTGGGCATGATAAGAAAAAAAGAAGAGCCATTGGAATATGTCCGCCATCCTCTTGTTTATCTGGTGGAAGCTGCCGACGACATCTGCTATCAGCTCATGGATATTGAGGATGCACACAAGCTCAAACTTCTGACCACCGAAGAAACCAAAGAACTGTTTATGTCTTACATCACTCCTGAACGGAAAACACATATTGAAAAAACAATGAAAATTGTTACTGATATAAATGAACAAATCGCTTATCTTCGATCATGCGTCATCGGAGTGTTGGTCAAAGAATGTGTAGAAGTATTCCTGATGCACGAAAAAGAAATACTTGAAGGAACCTTTAAGAGCACACTTATCAAAAGCATGTCTAGCATTCCGAATGATGCTTACAAACACTGTGAAGAAGTTTCATTGAGAAAGATTTATCGTTCACGCGATGTACTGGATATTGAGCTCGCCGGTTTCAAGGTTATCACCACCTTGCTTGAACTAATGATAAAAGCCGTTTCCACTCCGCAGAATGCCTATTCTCAACTTCTTATCAACCGGGTTTCAAGCCAATATGATATTAATGCGCCCCATCTTTACGAAAGAATACAGGCTGTATTGGATTATATTTCGGGAATGACTGATATCTTTGCACTCGATCTTTACAGAAAAATTAACGGGAACAGTCTTCCTGCGGTGTAATTATGTTATTCTGACCGGAAGTAAACTTACAGGCATCCGGATGCTGCTCTACGAAAGATTGAATATGACGCATACGCTTCTCTTCTAGGATCTCATCGACAGCAATCAGTATACCCGTCTCTTCAACATTGCCGAACTCATAATTAACACCTGTGCCAAACATACGCATCGTCGGGCTCAAGCCCATATAAGCATTGACCAAAGGTGGAATATTAAGACCCAACTTACGAATCTCACGGTTTAATATCTTATAATCTTCCTTAAAGGTATCCATACAAAATAAAGATGCAAGTTTCTTTTCGTCAGTTTCAATCTTCAATGGTTCCATTGGAATAATCAGATCATCCTTATCACCGAAATGCTTTTTCAAGAAATACAAAATCATATCCCGACCCTTGCGATGATAACTGGGATACATTGTTACCTTACCAAAAAAATACTTCACACTCGGCATAATTACCGTCAACGCGCCCAAACCGTCCCACAAATTATCCAAAGCAAACAAGCCCTTATTCCCGGCACGTGTAGATTGATACTCACAAGTGACAAAAGAACGGGCCAACTCAACTGTAGTAGGAAGATATTCTTTGATAAATTTATCTGAAAAATTGAACATATGGGCTGTAGCAAGAATTGGTACACCTTCTTTGGTAAAATGCACATCGGTACCTACAAGATAACGATATCCTCCAATAATATCTTCGGCCTCGGGATTCCAGACTATAAGTTGTTTGTAAGGATTCTCCATCACATCGTATTCATCAATATCCATAGACAAACCAGTGCCGCCGCCTGCCGCCCGAAATGCAACTTCCCTCAAACGACCGATTTCTCTCATCAAATTGGGTGAATCATGAGCAGTAATAATATAAATCTGATTGTTACTTCTATTGGTCATTCTAAGTCTTTTAGACTCGGTAAGTTCGGCTTTTAGCAATTCCTTATTCACTGGCTGAATAATCTCTTCCATATTTCTTTTGTTATTTTTTATCTTTATAGCTTATATACAATGCCTTTTACATATGCAGCCCATTCCGTAGGTGTCTTTGTTTTGTCAAAAGTCTGCCAAGGAATAGGTTTCCCTATCGTCAACGTAAACTGTTTGTGACGATTTTTGAACATCTCATCCACCAAATAAAGCAAAGCAATATTAAATTTAATATGCAAAGCCTTACAAATATTTGCTAAGCGATAAAAGAACTCAGAATTACGACCTTCAAAATGCATTGGTACCACATCGCGGCACGTAGCCACACTTTTTACTATAAATGTCTTCTTCCAATCCAGATCATAAATCACCCCATTTCTTTTCCGCGAACATAGTCCTGCCGGAAACATAATCAAGTTATCATCCGATTCAAACCCTGCCTCAACCATTCGCGGAAAATTACGCGACTGTTTACCAGTCTTGTTTATCGGAATAAATAATGGAGCTAATTGATGAACATTCATCAAAAGATCGTTCACCAGATATTTCACTTTACCATTATAATGGCGTCCAAGCACATAACCGAGAGCCACGCCATCCTGTCCGCCCAACGGATGATTCGAAACAAAGGTCGAAGGTCCGCCTGCAGGTAAATTTTCAGCTCCTTTCACTTCCAAATGCGCATCAAGAAAATCCATAGATACTTCCAAAAAATCAACACCTATATCATTGGGATGTGATTTCAACAAAACATTTAACTCATCTTGATGAATTATTTTTTTAAAGTAAGAGACGATGAATTTAGGAATAAACCGATAGTATCCCTTCGCTTTTTGACGGAGAATAGTATTAATATCTAATAAGAAATTATCATCACTCATAACTTGTAAAATAGATAAGATGACGCAAATCTAAAAGTTTTTTTTTATTAATCGTAATAAATCGTCAGAAAAAACGTAACATATTTTTATATACACTGTTTTTAAGACTATATTTGTTCTAATAATCAATACAGAATCATCTTTTTGTTGAAATTAACCTAAAAAAGGAAAAAAGCTGCTCAATTCAGAAAAATAATTCGTATACTTGCATAAAGAGGGATAAGAATATTAAAGTATTAATTTTTAAAACAAATTATATGAATAGCTTAAGCTTCAAAAAGGATTTGATTGGAATACAGAGTGATTTGTTGCGTTTTGCCTATAAATTGACAACTGACAGCGAAGATGCTAATGATTTATTACAAGAGACATCTCTGAAAGCACTGGATAATGAAGATAAATATATACCGGATACCAATTTTAAAGGATGGATTTACACGATCATGCGCAATATATTTATAAATAATTATAGAAAAGCGGTTCATGACCAGACTTTTGTTGACAAGACTGACAATCTTTATCATTTAAATATACCACAAGATGAGGACTTCGAAAATATGGGAAATGCCTACGACTTGAAGATCATGCACAAAGTTGTGAATTCTCTTCCCAAGGAGTATAAGATTCCATTTGCGATGCACATTTCAGGTTTTAAATATCGTGAAATATCCGACAAACTTGAACTTCCGTTAGGCACAGTAAAAAGTCGTATTTTCTTTACAAGAAAAAGGCTACAAGAAGAATTGAAAGATTTTCGCTAAGACATTAATCAATCGAAACATTCTCTATTTAACAAAGAAAACTGTCTTTTGCTGGTAGCAAAAGGCATTTTTCTTATTTTACCTGCACATTTACTTGTCGGCAGGTAAAAGGGTCAGATACTATTTTGTTTTTTATTTATTACGAGGTAGCTTTTTAAAGCCTTGACATACTTTTCAAACGCTTTTCTTCCCACATCAGTCATTTTGCATCTGGTTCTTGTTTTCTTTCCATCAAGAACCCTATTGGCTTCAATATAACCGGCATTGGTCAATTTATCAATTTGCACACTCAAATTTCCGGCTGTTGCATTCGTCTTTTCACGTAGATATACAAAATCAGCCTCATCCACTGACATGAGTATCGACACAATAGCCAAACGTAATTGTGAGTGCAATAGCGGATCTAATTCTTTTAACATTGACGTTTTGCTTTTCTATTAAGGATATGGCCAGGAATGATCTGCATCACCACGAATGAAAAACCAAGATAAAGATACCATTCGAGAATCATCGGTTGACCAATGGTCAACATCATCAACATGTAAAAAGCTACGACAAAAGCAACAAGTGGAGAAAATATCATCCAACGTTCTCTGATAATAATACCATTAATTGAAGTACCGAGACCAGCGTACAAAAGTGATAACGGCATCATCAAAGCAAAATCATATCGTCCATAGATTTGCCCCAAAACAGCAAGTACAATGAATGTGAGTGAGAACATGAATCCAAACGCCAGCCACACTTGTTTAATTGCCTTATCCGTATACGTCACAACCATTGATTTATGTTGCCTTTTTTTATATGAAACCAGAAACTGAAAAACAAACATTAACAACCACCCCCACGACCACATATTATTTCGTGTTAAAACGATCAACAGATAAAGTACTACAGACAAGATTGCAGTAAAATATCCATAATAAAGGAAATAGTTGCCTCGTCCTACCT
>Ga0172378_10005871_pt1 | contig 11466 bp, 10 predicted proteins | sample GrowelOW332metaG_FD_119755 | JGI IMG/M metagenome (GOLD analysis project Ga0172378, IMG submission 119755) | Groundwater microbial communities from an aquifer near a municipal landfill in Southern Ontario, Canada - Pumphouse #3_1 metaG | ecosystem: Environmental > Aquatic > Deep subsurface >... | reverse complement strand
TAGGAGACTATGGTAATGGCTGCTAGGACGCCTATGACTACTATTACTACTAGGAGTTCTACTATGGTGAAGGCGGAGCTATGATTCGAATTATTGCTATGCATAATGTTTAATAATACTTAAAGTTTCCTTTTCTAAATGAATTATAGCATAAGCAGTCTAATATATGCAAAAAATATACTCGCTATAATTTAGCCTTTATGTCAGCGATCTGATCACGCAACTCAGCGGCCTTTTCAAATTCAAGATTAGCACTGGCAAAGTCCATTTGACCAGCAAGCTCTTTGATAAGCCCCGGGTATTCATCCTTGGGTATCTTTTTAAGATTGAGTTTATTAGAAACCTCTTTTTTAGGAATCAATGCGCGTAAACCTTCGTCAATTTCCTTGGCAATGCTTTCTGGGGTAATATTATGTTTTTTATTGTAAGCTTCTTGGATATCACGACGTCGTTTGGTTTCGTTAATAGCATATTTCATAGAATCGGTAATTCTATCAGCATACATATAAACCTTGCCCTCCAAATGTCGAGCCGCACGACCACTAGTCTGGATTAAAGCTCCAGCGCTGCGCAAAAAGCCTTCTTTGTCAGCATCCATGATCGCAACCATGCTAACTTCCGGCAAGTCCAAGCCCTCACGAAGAAGATTAATTCCAACCAACACATCATAAACACCTGTACGTAAATCACGCAAGATATCACCACGTTCTAACGTATCCACTTCACTATGAATATAAGCTGTTTTTATCCCAACCTCTTGCAAATAAGATGATAAATCTTCGGCCATACGCTTAGTTAATGTCGTAACTAAAACTCGCTGTTTTTTTGCAATTCTATCACGAATTTCAGCTATCAAATCATCAATTTGCCCCTTAGTGGGTCGAATAATAATTTCAGGATCAAGCAGTCCAGTTGGTCTAATTACTTGTTGGGCTGGTGCAGGACTATGTGTTAATTCATATTCACTAGGTGTTGCCGAAACGTAAATCGCTTGGTTTATATGACGATTAAATTCCGCAAAAGTCAATGGTCGATTATCAAGTGCTGACGGCATACGAAAGCCATATTCGACCAAAACCTCTTTACGCGCCCTGTCGCCATTATACATACCACGAACCTGAGGCAAGGTCATATGGCTTTCGTCAACCAATAACAAAAAGTCATCCGAAAAATAATCCATCAAGGTGGCAGGTTGCTCGCCAGGTTCACGATTAGTTAAATACCGACTATAATTTTCGATACCCTTCACAAAACCCGTCTCTTCAAGCATTTCTATGTCATATTTAATCCGTTGAGATAAACGCTGAGCTTCTAGCAATTTGTCATGTTTTTTAAAGTATTTCATACGTTCAACATATTCTTTTTTGATATCAAGAACAGCATTTTTTAACTTATCTTTCGGAGTTACATAATGACTGCTCGGAAAAATAGAAACCTCATTAGGCTCAGCCAAAATTTCACCAGTCAATGGATCTATTCGAGTCAATCGCTCGACCAAATCACCAAAAAACTCAATTCGATAAGCAGCGTTACTGCCCGCAGGAAAAACATCAACAATATCTCCACGAACCCTGAACGTACCACGATGAAAATCAATATCATTGCGATGATATTGAATGTCGGTCAATAACCTTACAAATTTATCTTGCTGACGCTTCTCGCCTTTTTTGACTATAATTGACATCGCAGAATAAGCTTCAGGTGATCCAATTCCATAAATACAGCTAACGCTAGCAACTATAATCGTATCGCGATGAGTTAATAGCGCAACAGTAGCAGCATGCCGTAGCCTATCAATCTCATCATTAATTTTACTGTCTTTTTCAATATAAGTGTCACTACTAGCCATATAAGCTTCTGGCTGATAATAATCAAAATAACTAACAAAATAATGAACTTCATTATCTGGAAAGAATGATTTAAACTCACTATAAAGCTGAGCCGCTAAAGTTTTATTATGAGCTAGCACCAAAGTAGGCACTTGCCTGTCAGCTATAATATTTGCCATAGTAAAAGTATTGTGAACAAATAAGCCGCCATCACCTGCCAAAAATGTTTCACCTTCCTCAACCGCAAAATCATATACAACTCGTTCTTCATTTACGATATTAATCGCCTTAACTGGTGTCCAAAAATTATATATCAATGAACGCATTCGACTTAAACATGACTCAACCTCTGGTTTTCTAACTTCTTGCTTCTCTAGCGTTTTTACGAATCTTGAAATAAATGAAAAAGATGGAGACCTCAAGCCAGCCTCAAGCATAGAAATATATGAACGATTAACGCCGGCAACCTCAGCTAAAGCCTGTTGAGACCAGCCGAGCCCATTACGTATGGTTAGTATATTATTTGCTGAAACTGGAATTATATCAACATTCGTATTTTCTTGCACATCACGTTTAAGCAAGTTATGTAAAGATTTTTGTTTTCGCTGAAGACTAAAATTGATTTTTGACGAAAATTTCATTAAATTTGACTTGCCACTTATTGCAATAACCGAGAATAGACAGGTACTTCCATCTGGCTTAATAATTTTTTTGTTACGACGACGAGCTTGTATGCCAAATCTCAACAAAGCATATTGAAGATCACTAGCAAGTTGCCTGCTAGCAGTTGTCGCCGAGACTATGCCGCCATCAATACCGCCATCACCTGAGAAATATGCTTTTAGCATCTGTCCAAGCTGCTCGTTATTAAGCTGAGTCCAAAATGTTGGTAATTTTTTATTCCAAGCACCATGACCACAAAATGTACTTATTAATCTTGTAAATACTACCGAATTAATTTGATAATCATAATTTTGTTGCCTTTTTAATGTCGACAGTCCAAGATCATCCATGGCCATATATATATCACTTATAATTTCTTTATCAGCTGACGTTATGGTAATATAACGCTCCTCTGCATGTCCTTCAGCAATATAATAGCCAAAAAACCTCAGCAAATTATTCGATAGCTTAATATTAATCGGTATTTGAGATGCTAATTTATTAGCGCCTATCCTAATAGCAGATAATTTTGCAACAGAGCTCATCCCACTAACAATATAGTCAGAAGCAGACAAACGTTCAGCTTTATTAACTATCGCCCAGCGTTTTCTATATAATATTTCAGTAAATGGATTTAAGTCCGCCATTAACACATCTTGACTTAAACTAACATATAAACCTTTAGTGTCTAACGAATCGAGAACAAAAATGCTATCTATTGAGTTAATTGGCCCAGATATATAACGTGGCGCTGGAAGCATATCATCTTCTATAATATCGTCACTTCTCACAAGCTGCATTTTGCCATCGCGAATAATATAAAAGTTATGATCTATAGTTGTCGTAACACTCCTACCGCACTTAGTGCTAATACGCATGGTTTTTTTAGCATTATGACGAGAGATCTGGGTAACATTATTCCAACTATTAACCCCTGTCTTAGGGTTAAATGACCATGTCTTAAATCTATCTGAAGCCAGCACATTGCTAATTTCGATATATTCGCTATCATTAGAAAATTGAATATATGAAGAATATTTCATAAAAAGATTATCGATTATAGACATAATCGGAAGTTGAGATATTATTCCATTTTGAAGTATAGTAACAAATGTATCACCTACGACGCTTTTGCCGCTGCCCGTTACACCTAATAGAGTCTGCTCTTTTTCACCAGAATCTAAACCTTTAATTAGCTGTTTAATAGCAGCAGGTTGGTCTCCAGTTGGCTGGTAATTACTTTTTAAGTTAAATTTAGTCACTTAATCATTATAGCAACAATCGAAAAAACTGACACTCAATGAGAACTAACCCCAATGCGCAAGACGATGATCAAGAGCGCTGTCGGTACCATCATGTTCAAATGTAGCATATTTTTTATCAAGAGCTTCGCTCACTTTGTCCACCAGTCTGGCAGGATCTGTATCGTATATTATGTCTTTAACACCAGGCGATTCAACATTTTTTAAAAGCGTTGGGATATAATCAGCCAATCCGCCACTACCCAACAATACGCCAACTACTTTTCGACTTTCAAGTGCCGTAGCAAACTCATGTAAACTACCCATTCTTCCACCAACCGTAATAACCGCATCACTACTGCGAACAAGATATATATCGCGACCAACATAAGCCATTCCGGTAAAATTAATATAGTCAAATTCAACAGTTGGAAGCCTATAAACCGTTACATGTTCACGAAAAGAGCTAGCTGGAGAAAACCCAATTGAAACACCCTTACGATCGGTGACACTAAATACACCCTTTGCGGCATACCATGGCAAACCAACAGTTGCCCCAGTTGTTAAAGTTTTTCCAGTTTTTGCTATTGCCTTTCCTAGGTCAAAAGCTAATTGGTGAGACGCTTCTACTGTATCACCAGACGCAGCACCTGATACGCAAATTTGATATCTCATTTTTTAGTCCCCTCTGAGTTTTTAGATATTTGTTTTTTGTTATATTTATGATTATTATACCATGCATCAGATTCAGGCAATAAACCAATCAAAGACGCAACCGTTCTAGCTACAGATTCATGTATTTTATCATGACTAACATAACGTTCAAATATCTCACCACGTAAGCTTCTTTGTCCATGACTTACAGTTTGATTATTAAATCGCAGTTCGTGATGAGCATTCTCGATAACGTCAATCATATTAAAAGATACTATTTTATCGTCAATTAAGGTCAAAACATAATCAGTATCAGCCAATATAGATTTATACGTGCCGCTTCCAACAGATGAGATTAAAGCTCCGTAAAGCTCTTTGCCTGTTGTATCATGCACGTCAAGACCTAATTGTCTCATCGCCTTATGCGCTTTTTCAATAACATCCGCGATCAACCGCGTATCAACGCTCTTTCCACCTGTATATTTTTCTAATTGAGCTAAACCAGCACTAAAAACCGTTTCTTTGTCACTAGTTCCAGATAACTGTTGTAGAAAATGTGTCATCTTGTTATGCCTAAAAAGGTTTCTCGCTTAATGGCATAGCATGTAAAACTACATTCTTATGTAAAATTCCCGCCTTAGCTCCAATTTTGGTTACAACTGAGGTCGAATTAGCACTAGCAAAAACAATCGAATCTTTAAGCGATTTTCCAGTAGCCCAATAACTCAAAAATCCCGAGCCAAAAGCATCACCTGCTCCTGTTCTATCGATAACCGGTACATCTTCGTACATACCAGCCCGAACAATAGTTTTACCGTCGCTAGCCATTACGCCATTTGGGCCATCGCTAATAATTACAATAGGAACAAGATGCGACAAACGCCTGACTAACTCTTCAAGATCTTCGCCGTCAACAATTTGCTGAGCTTCTTCGCGATTTACAGATAAAATATCAACATCTTCTAGTAACACCCTTAACTTATCCGTTTTTTTAAGTTCATCTTTGCCTGGATTAAAAAAGACTTTAATACCTAATTGTTTTGCTTGATTGAATATTTTATCCAAAACATCAACATTACCAGCCATACTTGATGAATATAACCAATCTACGTCAGATTCACTTAAATTAAAATTTTTAATATCATAATGAGTCGAAGCACCACGATAAGTCAAAAAAGAGCGTTCCCCATTTGAAGCAAGCAACACAACCGAATATCCAGTACTATATTTATCCGAATAACTGACATAAGCGGTATCAACACCCTCTTTGTCTAAGTCATCCAAAACTGCCCTACCAGCTGGATCATGACCAATTGTTCCCATAAATTGTGCATGAAGACCCTGTTTAGCAAATGTTACGGCTGCGTTAGTAGCCCCACCGCCTGTACTAAAATTAATATTGTTGACATCATTTTTAGAACCTAGTTCAATTTTCAAAAAGAGCTCATCAGCTGTTTTGTCTGAGACTGGCTTTAACTCTGGGCTATGACTCAAAAAAACATCTTGAACAGCCGCTCCAATAGTTAATACCTTTACCACTAAACTACAGCCTTACCAGCACTACCGAAGGCACCAATCTTCGTTTCGACAACAGCTTGAACAGCATCCATTACTTGCGGCATCAATTTGACAACAGCGTATTGATTGGGATTTTCAGCCAAGACTTTATCCAAAGTAGTTCGAAAAGCATACCTTAAATCACTATTTATATTAATCTTGCTAACGCCAATCTTAGCAGCTTGCTCAAAATAATTAAGAGGGGTATCACTACCACCATGTAAACTAATAAACGTACTTGGATTAATAGTATCGCGAATGCGCTGCAAAAGCTCTAAATCTAAAATCTTTGGAACAGGATATTTACCATGAAGGTTACCAATTGCAGCAGCAAATGTATCAATCTCAGTGTTATCGATAAAGTCCTTGGCTCCGTCTGGTGTGCTAAAAGTCTTTTTTATTTCTTCGTAATCAATGTTCTCGGTAAATATGTCTGACGAACCTCCAAAATAATGTGGCTCACTCTCAACAATTGCGCCAGTGAACTTCGCATACTCGACAACTTCTTTGGTACGTAACATTATTTCCTGCTCGCTAGCATCATGTTTGTCTTGGCTAACGTCAATGTGAATAAATTCATAACCAGCATCAATAGCAAGCTTGCAGTCATCAACGGTCGGACTGTGATCTAAATTTATGTACATCTCTATGCCATATTCAGCTTTATAGTTATCGACCATAGTGCGTATATTATAAAGACCCATCATCTTGACTTCATTTTTACTAAATTCTACCAAAACTGGTGAATTAAGTTTTTTAGCCGCCTTGGCAATTGCAATTAATGTTTCTTGATTATCGACATTAAAAGCTCCAACAGCAAAATGTTGAATTTGACTATGAGCCATCAGTTGCCTAGCTTTGATATTATTTTCTCTAATTTGTTGAAGAGTTAATCCCATTTTGTTCTCCTTACTAATATTTACGATGATATTGTGACGTGTTATGCACAAAATCTTCAGTTTTATTTGCTATATGTTCACCGGTTAAACCAAAATACTCAAGTAATTCGGATGGTTCTCCGCTTTCGCCATATCGGTCTTGTATCCCAACACGAAGCAGTGGTGTAGGCAATTTCTCGCTTAATAATTCGGCCACAGCCCCGCCAAAACCACCGGCAATTTGAGCTTCTTCAGCAGTTAAAACACGGCCTGTTTTGTGAGCGCTAGCAATAATCGTGTCGTTATCAAGAGGCTTAATGGTTGGTACGTGAACAACTTCAGCATCAATACCTCGGCTTGCTAAAATATTAGCAGCAGCCAACAACTGGTATGTCATAGTACCGGTCCCCATTAGACTAATGTCACTTCCTTGTCGTAAAACATAAGCCTGACCAATCTCAAACGGTGCGTCATCACTACTTATTATTGGTGTATTTTCGCGCGCCAGACGTAAATAACTAGGTTTTTGATTCTCGGCAATAGCTTTCGTGGCTTTTTCAGCCTCCAAACTGTCGCCAGGTGCAATTATAATCATATTAGACATTACACGCATCATGGCAATATCTTCTAACATTTGATGAGTTGCCCCATCAGGACCAACACCAACACCAGCATGTGAAGCTATTATTTTAACAGGCTGATCATTTAAGGCTATTGTTGTCTTAATTTGCTCCCAGTTACGACCAGGATTGAAAGCCGCATAGCTACTAGCAAACGGAATCTTGCCAGCGGCAGCTAGGCCACTAGCTACAGTTACTAAATTTTGCTCGGCAATACCAACTTGAATGAACCTATTAGGAAAAGCGTCACGAAACAGCCCTACTTTGGTGCTATCTGTCAAATCAGCGCTCAAAGCAACAACTTTATCGTTTGCCTCACCCGCTGCTTTTAATCCACGACCAAACCCCGCCCTAATTGGCTCAAGCTTTACATTGTCATTAAAAAGATCTGGGTTTAATATATATTGACTCATAAAAACATACCTCTTGGCTCATTTTCCATATCTAATTTACTCAAAGCATCCCTTGCTTGATCACTATTTGGCGCTACACCATGCCATTTATAATCATATTCCATAAAGTTAACACCCTTACCTGGAACTGTATTAGCAATAATCATACTTGGACGATTAGTTACCGCCTTTGCTAGATCAACGGCATCAATAATACTTTTAATATTATTACCATCAATCTCGGTTACATGCCAACCGAATGATTCCCATTTACCACGCAAATCGCCCAGTGGCATAACATCCTCGGTACTACCGTCAATTTGAATATTATTTCTGTCGACAAAAGCTATTAATTGAGACAATTTGTATTTACTGGCAAACATAGCTGCTTCCCAAACATTGCCCTCGTCCAACTCACCGTCACCCATAATCGTATAAACAAACCGGTGTTTGCAATTATCTAGATATTGCAACGAATAAGCATAACCAGAAGCCTGAGACAAACCACTGCCAAGTGGACCACTAGTGTTTTCTAAGCCTGGTAATTTAACTCGCTCTGGATGACCCTGCAGACGGCTACCAAGTTTACGCAACGTTAACAATTCTTCCTTTTCAAAAAAACCAGCTTCAGCCATTGCCGCATATTGAATTGGAACCGTATGGCCATTACTTAGAAAAAATATATCGCGATCTGACCATTTAGGATTTTTAGGATCAATATTCAAAATATCAAAATATAACGCAGCTAATATGTCAGCCAGTCCTAACGAACCTGCTGGGTGACCACTACCGGCTGCTTCTAGCATACGGATAACATCACTACGCATAATATTCGCTTTAAGCTTTAACTGATCTATAGTTAATTTTCCACCCATTATAACTAAATAACTCCCTGCTTATTAATCTCTGTTATAAGTGTAGCATAAACTTTATCAGGCTCATCAACGTTTGCTAGCGCGCCTCCAACATTCAAAACATTTACCCCACCCTGAGACAGAGTAAACGCGTTATCGACACTTACGCCACCGTCCCATCCGATTTCGATATTCGGATTAATTCCTTTGATCAATCTAACTTTTTCAAGTTGCATCAAGCTTGCCGTACCGCCATAATGACCTAAATCGCCCGAAAAAACCAATGCATGATCAGCTACCCTAATAACATCAGCAATAGTAGCAGGTACAGTCGGCTTTAAAATCGCAACACCGGCCTTTATGCCAGCTTTTTTTATTTTTTCCATAATCGGTATCAAATTAACGCCAGTTTCAACATGGAAAGTAATTAAATGTGGCTTTAACGCGATTAATTGATCAACATATTCCATAGGTCGTGACACCATAGCATGAATATCAACAATCCATTCTTTGGGCCACCATAATTTATCAACACCAACCATAAATACTGGCGAAAATTCTCCATCGCTAATATCAATATGGACACGTTTAGCAAATGATTTTATTCTTTCAATAGAAGTTCTAAATTCGTCCTCGGTTTCTACAGTAATAGATGGTGCAATTACACTCATTATAGTTCATCAATCTGCGCATTACGACGCCTATATCTAGCGGCAGTTGCAAACGGTGTATTTAACCAAGTTTCGATTATTCCGTGCCAAGCATTTTCATCATCTTCTAATATGCGGGCAGGCAAACACAAAACATTACTATCATTGTCATTGCGAGTCTCTTTAGCTTCAAAAGCGTCCCAAATAACACTCGCTCTAATACCATGAAACCGATTAGCCGCCATAGCCATACCTTGACCACCACCACATATCAAAATTGAACGTGGATCTTTGTCATCGCTACCGATAATTCTTAGTGCTGCTGTTTGCGCAAACTCTGGGAAGTCATCATTCGGATCAAGCGTTTTACCGCCAACATCTTCAACGTCATAACCATGTTTTGCTAAATATGCAAAAATTTTCTCTTTTAAATGAAAGCCCCTGTGATCACTACCAATAAATATCTTCATAATATAAAGTATAAGCTTTATAGGGGTAGTTGCGCAAGTGGATAAAAGATTATAAATTAACCTTTGCTGTAATATTAAACCAATTGTTTGGAAGTTGAGTTATTAGCATATCCATTTGAGCTTGAGTTGGTTCGTTACCAATACCGAAAATTGTGGTTAAATCAATTGTAGTCCAATATTTTATATAGTTAGTAGTCCATCCAGAGCTTCTGCTGTCCTGTAGTCTTGTATATAAACTCGTTGCACTTGAACTTATAGAAAACACGTTACTTAAAGTCTGGTACAAACCCAAAGAAGTCGAGACTGCAAGCCCCTGAGCTGTACCGTCGTTCAATATCAAATAAACAATAGGCGAATCAGCTTTAACGTAAGCTGAATAATATAATTTATGCAATTTATAATTAGCATAATTTGGGATATACTGGAATACGCCACCATACTTAGATGCTACGATAAAAGACAACTCGTTATTGTTCACCGACGATACAGAGGTACTCGAAGTATTCCACCCACTAACCCCGTCCCTAAAATCCCCATTAGTAACCAAATTCTGTAAACAAACACCCTTAGATACAGCAGAAGTACTATCAACAGCATAAGTTTCAGTACCTTTTCTGTACATATAGCAATAGTATTTAGGACTAGATGTATTATCTGCTCCATAGTAAACATAGTCCATTGATGAGTTTGGTTTAATTACATCAGCAGCTATAGCTGCGGCTTGATCCGCCGGATAGTTACTATCAGGATCAGAAACTTGATATAAACTTATTTTTTGAGACGCGTTAGACAAATCTGACTGCATAGTAGCTATAGCAGCTTTGGATGTTATGCCTGTATAGGAGACTATGGTAATGGCTGCTAGGACGCCTATGACTACTATTACTACTAGGAGTTCTACTATGGTGAAGGCAGGGTTATATGATTGTTTTTTAAAGACCATAGCGAGCCTTTTGGGTATTAAAGTTTTGTAGAATATAATCAGCAGATAACTCTTTATCGTAAACGTCAATATCAGATATTTTACCGTTCATATAATCCATAGTTGTAGCCCCTGACAATGCAGCCCCAAACCTGATCTCGTTCGTCCAAGTATTCTTATTATTACCAGTGAATGCATCACCTGATGACTGCTTAAATCCATTAATATATAATTTAACGGTATTTGAGTTAAGCCCCCAGATTAATACAAGTTGATACCAAACATTAGCTGATACTACATTACTTCCGGTGGCTATATCAAGCTCACTATTGGTCTGCCATCCAACTCCAGCACGAGAGCTGCTTCCAATCAGCCTAATATGGATACAGTCTATACTAGTATCGGTTACATTAGCACCCGTAGCACCAGCAATAGCTATCATATTATTTTCAGAAACACTATTAGAATTAATCCAAATTGACATAGAGCCTTCAATATTAGAGATTGCCTCATTTGAAGGAACTATAGCATAATCATTCACCCCATCAAAACTCATAGCCCCATTAGCCTGGTCATAAGCTACACCATTCATCATAATCCCATCATTCCCATTCCCACTCAAATCATACCAAGTAGTACCAGTACCAGGATAAGATAATGAGTTGCTTGCATCTAAGTTAAGTACTGGGCATGGGCCAGCTAGTATAGTACCGTCTTGGTCTATGTTATAGCTTTG
>Ga0172378_10005870_pt1 | contig 11466 bp, 8 predicted proteins | sample GrowelOW332metaG_FD_119755 | JGI IMG/M metagenome (GOLD analysis project Ga0172378, IMG submission 119755) | Groundwater microbial communities from an aquifer near a municipal landfill in Southern Ontario, Canada - Pumphouse #3_1 metaG | ecosystem: Environmental > Aquatic > Deep subsurface >... | reverse complement strand
GCCGATTCTGACTGCGACATGACGCCAATAATCGCAGAGAGATACGGATACCATATCATTCCGATGCCTTATATTGAGGACGGAAAAGAGATTTTACCTTACGTCGATTGGGACGAGTTTGATTCCCATACCTTTTATAACCGTTTAAGACATGGTCATTTACCATCAACTTGCGGTCTCTCACCTCAAAAATACAAAGAATATTTCGAGCCTTTCTTTAAGAATGGCGATGACATTCTTTATGTTCATTTTTCAGCCAAGATGAGCTCAACTTTCAACGCGATGAGAATGGCTCTTGATGATCTTAAAAAAGACTACCCCGAAAGAAAGTTTTATTCGATTGATACTAAAGCTATCTCGATTGGGGCTCTCAATATTCTCGAAGAAATTGGAGACATGATCCTTGATGGCAAGAGTATTGATGAAGTAATGGAGTGGAGCAAGAGCGAAGTCGATCACTTTGCTACGTATTTCTATGCAGACGACTTAAAGTTCTTTGCTCGTAGTGGCCGCGTCAGCGGTATCTCAGCCAAGATGGGTAATCTCCTCGGTATTCATCCTATTATTAATATGGATCAAGAAGGGGTTATGGATAGCATTGGCAAAGTGCCAGGAAGAATGAATGCTTTACGGACTATTCTTAAGTACGTTGAAGATTTAGGCGACGAAGTGGAAAAACACCGGGTTCTCGTCGTTCATTCTGACGCTCCCTTCCTTGCTGAAAGAATCGTGATGATGCTTAAAAAGAAATACGGAAGAGACTTAAGAATTGAAACAACTATCGTTAATCCGACTTCGGGAGTTCACTGCGGACCGGATTGTGTTGGAGTATGTTTCCATTCCAAGAGACGCTAATTATTTACTTTTCTTCGACAGATAATGACGCTTGATTATTTCAAAGGTTTCCGGACTTAAGTCATGTTCAATCCGGCAAGCGTCTTCATAGGCTAAGTCTTCGCTGACACCTAAAGCGATTAAGGTATGAGCAATGATCTCATGTCTTTCATAGATAGAAACCGCAATCTCTCTTCCTTTTTCACTAAGGATTAACTCATCCTTAGGACCAAATGAAAGATAGCCGTTTTCTCGGAGTTTTTTCATAGCCATGGAAATACTTGGCTTACTAAAACCCATAGAACAGGCTAATTCAACAGAATGAACATTGTTCCTTCCGCTATGCTCTTCAAGCATTAGAATCCGTTCAAGATAATCTTCACCACTTTTTAATAAGTCCATGCCTAACATATTAACCATTTAGGCATTTCTTGCAAGAAATATGGTTTATTCCTTTTTGTAAGCGCTTTTAATTTATCTATGGAACTATAAGGGGTAAAGTCAAAAAGTATGGAAAACGAATTGAAAGAGACTTCTACCCTTGAAGTAAAACAAACTAACCCTGAAGGGAAACCAAACCGTTTCATCGAAATGTTGAAAACAGTTCAAGCGTTCCTGGCTAAGACTACCAATGGTATGGCGATTGGATTATTCGGAACATTAATCATTGGAACCATTATTGCCCTCTTCGCCAAGATTCCAGGAATGGGCGTCATTAACGACTTTGCTAATGTTGTTAAAGGATTAATGGGAGCGGGTATTGGACTAGGTGTCGCTCTATCTTTACAGAAAAAAGGTGTCAGCGTCGTAGCTGTGATGGCGGCAGGAGCCGTTGGTAATTATGCCTACAACTTTGGGACCGGAAAGTTTTCTTCTATCTCCGACCCTCTTTCTTGTTATTTCGCTGCAATTATTGCGGTTTTAGCTATCTCTACATTAACAAAGAAAAAGACTCCTGTTGACTTGATTCTAATTCCTCTCGTAGGTTTGCTCTTTGCTATGGCCTATTCATTCCTTCTCTCGTTCTATGTCCATTACATTACTATCGGCTTAGGAGAATTAATCCGTCTTTCCTTTGACGCCGTTCCTTATTTGATGGGACTAGTTGTGGCCGTCCTTGTTGGTATGGCTTTAACCGCTCCTATTTCTTCCGTCGCTATTTGTGTTGCCATTAATATTGGCAGTGTTCCTTTAGCTGCTGGAGCGGCTTTAGTTGGTTGCTGTGCTCAAATGGTTGGGTTCGCCGTTGAAACTGCTTATGATAACAAGTGGGGCAGCGTTTTAGCCGTCGGGATTGGAACCTCAATGCTCCAATTCAAAAACATTGTAAAGAAGCCAATTATTTGGTTACCAACCATCTTAACTAGCGCGATTCTTTCTCCCTTTGCGATTTGGCTTGGTTTCCAAAGCGACTCCGTTGGAGCGGGTATGGGAACTTCAGGATTGGTAGGTTTAATCAATACGTTTGATGTTATGCAATACGACGGACTTAAGATTTTCTTAGTCCTCTTAATCTGTGTTATTGCTCCAATAATTCTTACTTTCTTAATCGATTTCCTTTTCCGTCGCTTAGGGTGGATTAAGAAGGGTGACTTCTCTCTATCTAATGATATCTAGAAACTAATTCTTATTAGCTAATATTTCGTTATTCTTATCTTTACTTAAGAGGCTCATTTCGAGCTTCTTTTCTTTCTTTATTGTTAGGATGAATGGTACGAGCATCAATGCACAGGCAATAATCCAGGCTACAGGATCCGCTAAACAGACCATGATGTAGGGGAGGATTCCGGACTCCGAATTAGTGGGCCCTTTGTTAACGAGCACAGGAAGAAAGATACAAATAGTTGACCGAGCGATAAGTTCTGCGACTCCGGCAATAAATGGCCATAAAGGTTTCTCTAATCCTTGCATTGCGTTTCTTGAAACAAATAAGGCCATTAAGAAACCAAAGAAAGGCATGGAAACATAAAGATAAGTATTTCCATAAAGGATAGAAGCCTCGCTAATCTTGTCGCTACTTAAGAAGATATGTTGATAGAAGCCATTAATTGTTAATAGTAAGCCAACAGTCATGAGGAAGATGTAAAGAACAAGGCCAATGCCTAGAGCCGTCTTAAATCCGGAAATAATCCTACTGTAGTTTTTAGCCCCGTAGTTTTGGCCCGTAAAGGTTAAGATTCCTGAGCCTAAGGCTATTAGGGGCGTCATTAAGAAACTTAATACTCGGCCTGCTGCCCCATATCCCATTTGGGCAGGGATGCTAGCGATATAGGATCCGGAGGGGTCGATGTCAAAAGAGATAACAGCAGCTTGCATGAGGATAATCCCAACAGAAAGAATGGAAAATTGGAAACCAAGAGGGACGCCTAACCGCAAATGCTTAAAGACAAATGAGAAGGTTACTTTCGTGTCTTCTTTTTTGATTCTTAAGGTTTCATAACGGATTAAGGCGTAAGTAAAACAACCAATAGCGGCTAAACCTTGGGAAATAACGGTTGCCCAGGCTGTGCCGGCGACGCCTAGATGGAAGACGACGATAAAGAGAAGATCGAGACAAATATTAAGAATAGTTGAGAAGACGAGGAATAAGAAGGGAGTGAATGAATCACCTAAGGCTCGTAAGACGGAGACGATTTGGTTATAGAACATTAAAGGAATTGTCCCTAGATAGATAATGAAGAGATAAGTTTTTGCTGACTCATAGATTCCTTGTTTAAGGGGATCGGTGGCGCTGGGTTCTATATGAAGCGAAGCCAGAAGGGGATCGATCGAAAGAATTCCAACTAAGGTTAATAGACTAGCGATAATTAGGCATAAGACGACCTGGGTAAAGAATGATTTCTTAACCATCTTGTGGTCTTTAGCACCAATTTTGTCACTTATGATGACTGAAAAGCCGTTGGTGCAGCCGATTGCAAAATCTAAAACAATAAAAACTAAAGTGGCGGAATCAACAATCCCTGAAACTTCCTTGTCGTTGAGAAATTGACCACAAATGATGGAATCACTCAGAGTATAGAGTTGTTGAAAAAGCATGCTTAATACTATAGGAACAAGGAAAGCAACTAAGACTTTTACTATCTTTCCTTTAGTAAGGTCGATGGGGTCGAATAGTTTTCTAAATTTCTGAATACCGGACATTGCTTTGGTATTCTAGCAAGGTAAATAAAAATAGATACATAAATAGAAAGGAATTAACCGCTTTCTATTCTTTTAAAGTTATAATTAGGCATGCCAATTGTAGGAACCTTAATTTTACCACATCCTCCTATCCTTATTCCGAGTATTGGAAAAGGGGAGGAACATCATGCAGCCGCAACAGAAAATGCTTATTTAAAGGCGGCCGAATTAGTTCAATCATTAGCGCCTGATACCATTGTTATCTGTTCCCCTCATGCTGAGTCTTATAGTGATTATTTTCAAATTGCTGATGGGCAGGTGGGAATTGGTTCTTTTGCGAAGTTTGGGGCTAAAGATTATAACTTTCGGGTTCTTTATGATACTGAACTTGTTAGTGCTATTGAGGGTTTAGCCTTAGAAGAAGGTTTTCCAGCCGGGAGTGAAGGTGGGGAAGCTCCTGACCTAGACCATGGAACAATGGTTCCTCTCTACTTTATTAATAAGAAATTCCGAAGCTACCGTATTGTGAGGATCGCTTCGTCTGGTTTATCTCTCTTTGATCACTATCGAATGGGGAAGATCATCGCTAAAGCAAGCGCTAGTCTGGACCGAAAAGTGCTTTTTGTTGCTTCTGGAGATATGTCGCACTGCCAAAAGATTAATGGTCCTTATGGGTATCGCGATGAAGGACCAGCCTATGATGAACAACTACTCAACGTCTTAGGAAAAGCAGATTTTCCATCTTTATTTACATTCGATACCACCTTGCTTTCTGAAGCTAAGGAATGTGGGCACCGTTCTTTTGTTATGATGGCGGGATTCTTAGACGGTTTAGCAGTGGAACCAAAACTCCTTTCCCATGAAGCTCCTTTTGGGGTGGGATATGGGGTTATGTCTTTTATCCCTAAAGGCAATGATCCAAAACGGCTCTTTGGTGACATTTTCCTTTCTCAAGAAAAAGAAAAATGTCAAAAGAAACTATCTCAAGCCGATGATGTCGTTAAACTCGCTCACAATTCTCTTTTATCTTACTTAACGACTGGCAAAGTTCTTAAAGTTCCTTCTGATATTGATACTTCTCTTAAAGATAATAAGGCTGGAGTTTTCGTCTCAATTCATCATTTCGGTTCTCTAAGAGGTTGTATTGGTACTATTGAACCAACTAAGCAAAGTGTAGCGATGGAGATTATCGCTAATGCCATAGAAGCCGGAACTGAAGATCCCCGGTTTCCTTCTATTAAACTTGAAGAAATGCCCTATCTAGAGTTTTCAGTTGATGTTCTCTCTCCAATTGAACACATCCTTTCTTCTAAAGAATTAGATCCTCATAAATATGGGGTTGTAGTTTCTAGCGGTTCTCAAAAAGGCTTGCTTCTTCCAAATCTTGAAGGTGTTGAAAGTGTTGAACAGCAAATCGATATCGCACGAAGGAAGGCAGGAATTAGTCCTGATGCTTTCTTAAGTCTAGATCGGTTTAGTGTTAAGCGTCATTCATGATTATTTGTCCTGTTTGTTTTCGCCACTGTAAGTTAAAGGAAGGACAACTGGGCTTTTGTAAGGCTAGAAGATGCCTTGATGGTATTTCTACTATTGATCATTATGGGGCTATCACTTCTCTTAACCTTGATCCCATTGAGAAAAAACCTCTAAAGCAGTTTTTTCCTGGTTGTAAAATCCTTTCAATTGGCAGTTATGGCTGCAATTTGCGGTGCCCTTTTTGTCAGAACTATGAAATCTCTATCGAATGTCAACCTAACGATTATGACTCTCTTTCTTCGATAGAGATTGTAGATAAGGCTCTTGCCTATATAGATCAAGGCAACATTGGTATCGCCTTTACCTATAACGAACCTCTGGTTAGTTATGAATTTGTTCTCAAAACATTTAAGCTTGCCAAAAGCAAAGGACTCAAGACTGTGTTAGTCACTAACGGGGAGGTTACGCTTCCTGTTTTAGAAGAGATTATTCCTTATGTTGATGCGATGAATGTTGACCTTAAGGCTTTTTCTTCTATTGCTTATCAAAGGATGAGCGGAGATTTTCAAACTGTTAAGGACTTTATTACTTACGCTGCTAAAAGGTGCCATGTGGAGGTGACCACTCTTGTTGTGCCGGGTATTAATGATTCTGAAAAAGACTTTACCAATGAGGTAATTTTCCTTTCCTCTATTAGTAAAGAACTTCCTCTTCACTTAACGAGGTACTTTCCAAACTATATATATAAAGAGAAGATAACTCCCTTATCCTTATTAATTAAGTATCAAGAAATTGCTAAGAAATATCTTAACTTCGTTTATGTTGGTAACGTCTAGACCTGTTTAGGATTTCATGAAACATAATGCAGCATAATTCCCCATCAATCTCGCTAATCTCTCCAGTGGCATCAAGAAAATATCCTTGCGACATAAAATACTGTCTTAGGTATAAAGGAACAAAAGCACAGACTTTAGCAGCCCCTAAACTTTTTGCCTTGGTTTCGAGAAACTTAATGGTGTAGGCTCCGATTTTTTGTTTTCTTGCGGGAACAATGACGCCTAATCGAGCAATTTCATAAGTCTCAGGAGTTATTTTTCTTAGTTCAGCTACTGCAATAGTGGTTTTTTCAAGTAGTAAAGAGAAAAACCAAACTCCTTCATTAAGAGAAGGAAAGGTTCTTCCAAAGATTGCTTTTTCCGCTTCTTGGGAGGCTAGGTTTTTTTCTTTTTTCCATTCTGGTTTAATCATTTCTAATCCAGCCTTTTATCATTAACTAATTAATAGCTTTATGCTATATTACCTTTCATGAATTGGTACTTTTTTACGAATAATATTAAGACAAAGATGAACAAGATTTTGGCTATCACGTTTGCCTCTCTTGCTATTTGCTTTTATCTATCTTACATCATTATCAATACCATAAATCAGGGGATAATGTTTTTAGGCAAACCTACTAATGTTATCAACTTTATGTTTTTACTCGGAACCTTTTCGGTGCTTCTTATTGGCAACATTCAAAATTCCCGTTTAGCCTATCAAGGTTTTCTTATGTTCGTTTTTATGGAAGTTCTTTCCTTAATCTTAGTGGTCTTTGTGCAAGGCCTTCAAACTTTCGTATCTATTTTTCAAGGCTTTAGTGTTATAGGACTTCTTATGTGGCTTTACTTTCTTTTTGGCTGCTTTCAAATAGGGAGTGGGATCACTTCCTATGTTCTTTCTCGTCGTTATCTATCTAATAGGTATTATAAGTGGAATCACCTAAGAAATTGGACCCTCGCTTTTGTTCTTTCTTTCCTTGTTACTTGTTCTATTCAAATCTATATGGTTGTTGGGATTGGGGCCCCTAATACACTTACCTTCTCTCTTCTTTTTCCTATTTTAAGTGATGCGATGGGAGCTCTAGCTTGTCTCTTCACCATGTTCCGTTTAAAAGGGTATTGAGTTTTAATTAAAAGTGATAATATACCCTTCGTAAAGGAGAGTAGCGGTTAAGCTTTTCCCGCCAACACGTCGAGAAATCGACCGGGAGAGCTGGGCGTTAGCCTCGCGAGACCTTTGCGGGTATTTTACCAGCGGAGGAACATATGTTCGAAAACAAGAATGCAGTGACGACTATTTCTGAATTAGGAAGTAATTCTGAAACCGGACTCAGCAATCAAGAGGTTTTAGAGAGGCAAAAGAAATTTGGGCCTAATAAACTCTTAGAAAAAAAGAAGAAGTCTCCCATCATGATTTTCCTTTCGGAATTCAAAGATCCGATGGTTCTTATTTTGTTTGCTGCTGCCATTATTTCTCTAGTTTTAGGGATCTTTAGAAATCAATCTGGAGAGGGCGATGGTTTCATGGAATACATCGACGTCTTCATAATTTTTGCTGTTGTTATTTTGAATTCTACGATTGGAACTATCCAAGAATGCAAGGCTGAGAAAGCCTTAGAAGCTTTAAAGAAGCTTTCTTCTCCGACTGCAACCGTTAGGCGAGAAGGAACGATCGTTGAAATCAAGGCTGATGAATTAGTGCCTGGAGACATCGTTATTCTTGAAGAAGGAAGAAGTGTTCCTGCGGACCTTCGTTTACTCAAGTCTTTTTCTATTAAAGCTGACGAGTCTTCCCTTACCGGAGAATCTTTACCAGTTGAGAAAGATCCTAATCTTGTCTTAAGCGAAGAAGTAGGAGTTGGGGACCGCGTTAATGAAGTTTACATGTCCACCCCGATCGTTTATGGACGAGGCGAGGGCATTGTTATTGCTACTGGTATGAATACCGAGATTGGCAAGATTGCCACTCTCTTAAGCGAGGGTGAAGAAGAAGCTACTCCATTACAAAAGAAATTAGCCCAACTCTCCAAATTCCTTGGCTACCTTACCATTGGTATTGTCGTTGTTATCCTTATTGTTTCTCTTTCCTATAGTGCTGCTAAAGGAAGCATCGGAACTGATTGGGGTGATTCCTTATTAACTTCTGTTGGTTTAGCAGTGGCTGCCATCCCTGAAGGATTGCCTGCTGTTGTTACTATTGTTCTAGCCATGGGTATGCAAAAGATGATCAAGGTTAATACCATTGTTCGTCGTTTAGCATCTGTTGAAACCTTAGGAGCCGTCTCCGTTATTTGCAGTGATAAGACTGGTACCTTAACTCAAAACAAGATGACTGTTGTTTCTGCTTTTGAAAGTGGCAAATACTTTGAGAAAGAAGAATTCAATAAAGATAAGCTTTCTTTATTAGCGGAAGGTCTTTGTCTTTGCTCTGATGCTAGCATCGAAAAAGGTAACTATGGGGATCCAACTGAAATTGCTTTAGTTCGCTTTGCTGATGGATTCGGAATGAGCAAGTCTTCCCTTGAAAAAGTTTCACCTCGTATTGATGAGCTTCCTTTTGACTCGGTTAGAAAAATGATGTCGACCCATCATAAGAAAGATGAGGTTACCCTTCAGTACACTAAAGGGGCTATGGACCAAATTCTTAAGTATTCTAAATGGGTGTTAGTCGATGGAGAGAAACTTCCATTAGATGAAACTCATATCAATGAAATTAAGGCGGCCTCCGAAAAGATGGCTGAAAGAGCCCTCCGTGTTTTAGCTCTTGCTTGCCGTGAAGGTGCTGAGATTGATGAAAATAACCTTATCTTTGTTGGTCTTGTTGGTATGGTTGATCCTCCAAGAGAAGCCGCTAAACCTGCTGTTGCTACCTTAAAAGGTGCCGGAATCACTACTATTATGATTACTGGTGACCATAAAGATACTGCCTTTGCTATTGCTAAAGAACTTGGTATTGCGACTAGCAAGGAAGAATGTATGTCTGGCGAACAAATTGATCTTTGCTCTCCAGAAGAGTTGCAAGAAAAGGTTAAGAGTATTCGTGTCTTTGCTCGTGTCTCTCCGGAAAATAAAGTTGAGATTGTTAAAGCTATTAAGGCTAACGGCAATATTGCCGCTATGACGGGAGACGGTGTTAACGACGCTCCTTCATTAAAGGCTGCGGATATCGGTATTGCTATGGGTATTACCGGAACTGACGTTGCTAAAGGTGCAGCGGATATGGTTCTAACCGACGATAACTTTGCTTCAATTGAAAAAGCGGTTGAAGAAGGACGTGGTATTTACGCTAACATTCATAAGACTATTATCTTCCTTATCTCCTCTAACGTTGGGGAAGTCATTTGTATGTTTGTTGCCATTCTTCTTGGTTTACCGACTCCGTTAATCGCTATTCACTTACTGTGGGTTAACCTCATTACTGACTCTCTTCCTGCCATTGCTCTAGGAGCTGACAAGAAACCTGACGACATCATGAATGATAAGCCTCGTGATCCGAAAGAGTCTCTCTTTGCTCATGGTGGATTAATCAAGACGTTTGGTTATGGTTTAGCTATTGGGGTTGCCACTCTCTTAGCTTTCTTAATCAAGCCTATGTTAGCTGGCAACTTCTCATTAGCCGCGATAAATGCTTACTTTGGAGTTGGCAACAACCTCGAAGAAGCCCAATCAATGGCCTTCTGTGTTCTTTCCTTCAGTGAGTTATTCCACATGCTTGGTATGACGGATTCTAAGCATAGCTTTGTTCGTGTCTTTAAGGACAAGAACCCAATCCTTTGGGGGGCTTTATTCCTTGGCTTAGGACTTCAATTCGCCGTTATCGAGATTCCTGGAGTTAACTCTGTTTTCAAAGTCTTCCCGCTTCATGATGAGCCTATGGATTATCTCTACGTCTTCTTGCTCGCTATCATTCCATTAGTGGTTCATGAAGTAGTGGTTCTTATTCAATTCATTACCAAAAAGGTGAAGAAAAACACTGCTAAATAATCTATTAAGAATTCTTGTTTCATCCCTTCCTATGGTTTATATTAGGAAGGCTGCCGCCTTAGCTCAATTGGCAGAGCAACTGAATCGTAATCAGTAGGTTGGCGGTTCAACTCCGTTAGGCGGCACCAAATTAATAATTTCCCTCCAATATTTGACCTTAGGTCGAATGAATCGGAGGGATTTTTATTGCCCATTAGTCGGCTTTGACTTCTAATGTTTCCTCTTTATTAGGTGAGTGATTGTAGTATCATTCTTTCATGGTTCTTACTGATTCGATTAAGCAAAACGAAATCGCTAAGAAAATTTGGGGTGTTGCTAAAAGAATCTTTCCTTATTTAGTTATTCTAGTTGCTTCTATCCTCCCGTTTTGGATATGGATGTTTGGCCCTGGCTTACCAGGAGGGGATGATGCCAAGACTCACTTAGCCTGGATTTATGATATCTATTATGGGTTTACGAAGGGCTTCTTTGTTGGTAGTACAAACCATTTATTCTTAGGCAACTTTGCCTATAACACGTATAGCTTTTACGCTCCGATTCCTCATTATGCTGTCGCTATTCTTTTCTATTGTCTTAAACCTCTAGGAGCTTCCCTTATTGGATGTTTAGTTTTTATTTCTATTCTTTGTGTCTTCCTAAGTGGGATCTTCTTCTTTCTCTTAGCTAAACGAATTATAGGTAATAATAGTCTGCCTCTAGCCTTGAGTATTCTTTATACGTTCTTTCCGTACCGTTTGTTTTGTTTTGTCTATCGTTTTGCTTTTAATGAAGCAATTGCCTTGTGCTTCTTTCCTGTTCTTTTTTATGGTCTCTATAGGATTCTTCATGACCAAAAGCTTTATGTTGCCCCCTACATAATAGTTATTGTTTCTTTTAGCGGCATGGTCCTTTCTCATCCATTTACGGCTCTTTTAGGAGCAGGCTCCGCTTTGGTTTATCTTATCTTTAATATTAAGAGAGTGATTAGTCTCTTTAAGGGTATACATAAACCTCTTTATCTTTTGACTTCTTGTCTTCTAATTATCGGAATGGTTTCCTTCTTTGTCTTTCCTTTACTAGTCGCTTCTAACTCTTCTATCTATATCGTTAGTGATAGAGAGGCAATGTGGGCTACTTTACAACATTTGCTTAACCAGATACCGGCAAGTTCTAGCAAAATATCAGGCTTTATTAACTTCTATTGGCTTAGTACGGTCTATCACGTTAATCCCTGTGATACTCCTCTCTTATGGGG
>Ga0172378_10005869_pt1 | contig 11468 bp, 11 predicted proteins | sample GrowelOW332metaG_FD_119755 | JGI IMG/M metagenome (GOLD analysis project Ga0172378, IMG submission 119755) | Groundwater microbial communities from an aquifer near a municipal landfill in Southern Ontario, Canada - Pumphouse #3_1 metaG | ecosystem: Environmental > Aquatic > Deep subsurface >... | reverse complement strand
TTAGTGGAAGACTGCAAGAAGTACAATCTCATTCTTTCTGATCACAGTGTCCTCCAGACAACGCTCGTTACTGAACTTGAACAGATCAAGAAGCAATACGGGGATGCCAGAAGAAGTGAAATCTCCGATGTGGATTATGATGAATCAGATGAAGATCTCATTCCTAACAAGGAGATTCTCATCATCCTTACCGATAACGGTTATATCAAGAGAGTCGATCCCAGTGAATTCAAGATGCAGAACCGAGGCGGAATCGGTGTCAAAGGCATGGAAACCAAAGACAATGATACCGTCAAGATTCTCCGTCACTCACGTACCAAGACCGATGTACTCTTCTTCACAAATACCGGACGAGTCTATCATTGCCGTGGCTACCAAATTCAGGAAGGTAATCGTACTTCAAAAGGTATCCCGATTGTCAATTTCCTGAAGCTCTTGGATGGCGAAAGCATCAATTCCATCATCTCCATGGATGATTACTCAGAAAATTCCTTCCTCTTCTTTGCCAGTAAATTCGGTGTCGTCAAGAGATGTTTAGCCAGTGACTTTGAGAACATCAACTCCAATGGCAAGATTGCCATGTCTTTACGTGAAGGCGATGAATTGCTGGATGTCAAACACACCAATGGTCAAGCCATTGTCTCCTTAGGTTCCAGCGAAGGCAAGGTCTGCTCCTTCAATGAAGGGGATGTCCGTTGCATGGGCCGAACCGCTACCGGTGTCAAAGGCATTGATTTGCCTACTGATGCTAAGGTCGTCGGAGTGGTCACTTCCATGGAAGGCAACAGCATCTTCTCCTTATCCGCAAACGGCTTTGGCAAGATCACGGCCGGCACTGAATACCGTATCACCTCTCGTGGCGGCAAGGGTGTCATCACCATGAAGTCCGAAGAAAAGAATGGCCGCTTGATTGCAATCAAGACCGTCAAAGGCGATGAAGACATCATTATCATCACTGATCAAGGCACTACAATCAGAACCACTTTGACCCAAGTCAAGAACTGCTCTAGAAACACCATCGGTGTCAAGATCATTACTCTCCGTGGCAAGGAAGAAATCAGTTCTTGCTGCATCGAGCCTTCAATGGCTGAATACGAAGCTACCAACCCAACCACTCCGGAAGTTGAATCTAAGACAACTGAAGAAGCCCCTTCTGACAGTGATGATCCGGCTTTGAAGGAACTTCTGAAACGTGCTGAGAAGTCCGATGATGATGATTCCGATGACGGTTCTGATAAATCTTCGGATGAAGAATAATTATGACTAGGAAGAAGTTCTTTCTGTGTTTTGACCCTCTTAAGCTGACTCAGACTCTGAGTTATACGATCAAAGAGAACCTGACCCATTTCTTAGATAGAATGGGTTACCAATACACTTTCAAGGCTGACGATGATTATGACGAAATCATCGCCGGCTCTGGAGAGGACCTTTTTGCCCGCTATTCCCAAATCAGAACTGATAAACCGATTACTCTTCTTGGTTGCTTCAACATCGATGATTTGGCTATTGCACCTAAGAATCCGGACCCCTTCCTTCTGTCACAGGCTTCTTATAATTACTACCATAAGGCCAGTCAGATCTTAGTCCCCTCCAAAATGGAAGCCGACTACCTGACTCAGAAAGGCTTCACTCAGCCAATCTTCGTCTTCCATGTTCAGCCAACCTTCTTAGAAGACAAGCCTGTCTCTGAAGAAGAAAGAAACTCCTTCCGTTCCTTCTATCAGATTCCGGAAGATAAATCCGTGTTCGTCTCCTATGGATCATACACTGACAAAGACGAGTTCTCCGCTATGGAATCCATCAGCGGTGTCTCACCCGACAAAGAATTCCTCTTCTTTGGTCACAATGATCGGAACTTCGTTACTCTGAAGACTTTGGAAAGACTGACGAAAGCCGATAATATCCGTTATCTTGAGACCATGCCTGAAGAACTCTATCACTCAATGCTGTTGAATATTGATGCTTTGATTTTCACCCAAAGATTCTTAGCTTTCCCTAATATCATTGTCGATGCCATCTATAACCATATACCGATCATCTCCTATCATGGCATTTCTCTTCCGGCCTTAGTCAATGAGAAAACAGCCATGATTCCTAAGAATTTCAAAGAATTTTATGAGACGGTGATGAATATCAAGACTATCAATCATAGTCAGCAGGCTTATGATTCCTTGATGCAAGCCTTGAAGAGCGAGCCCGTGATTCTATCTTAATTAGTAATAAGGATTGTCTAAGTCTAATTAGTCAGCTTGATAAAGACAATATAAAAGACTATATTTTTAGAAGCTAAAGAATTTTATCCAAAGGAGATAAATAACATGCTTGATGTCAAATATGTCATTGATAATCTAGAAGAAGTCATTAAGAGACTCAATACCCGTAACGGCGATTATTCTTATTTAAGAGAATTACCTAAATTGGATGAGAAGAGAAAATATCTCATCATGAAGGGTGATGCCTTAAAAGCCGAAAGAAACAATCAGTCTAAGGAAATCGGAAAGCTGAAAGCTAATCACAAAGATGATGAGGCTGCCGCTTTAATGAAGAAGATTTCTACTGATAAGGATGAAATCGCTAAATTAGATGCCGAAAAGACCAAGATTGATGAAGAAATCCATCAGATGATGCTCAAGACTCCTAACGTTCCTGATAAGTCGCTGCCAATCGGTCTTGATGATACCTATAACCGCCCTGAGAAGTTCGTCGGAGATCCCACCGTCTTCAAGTTCAAGCCTCAGGCCCACTGGGATTTAGGCACTAAGTTAGGTTATTTTGATTTTGACCGTGCCGCCAAGGTTTCCGGAACCCGTTTCACTTTCTATTTAGGAGCTTTCGCTCATTTAGAAAGAGCCTTAGCTGCCTTCATGCTTGATACCCACGTCAAAGCCGGATACACCGAAGTCTTGCCTCCTTTTATGGTCAACACCGATTCTTTGACCGGTTCTGGTCAGCTTCCTAAATTTGCTGATCAGGCTTATAACACCACTCCTGGTGATTTCTGGATGATTCCGACTGCTGAAGTTCCGGTCACCAACTACTATCGTGACGAGATCTTAAAGGCCGAAGATCTTCCTAAATGGTTCTGTGCTTATTCATCCTGTTTCAGAGCTGAAGCCGGTGCCGCTGGAAGAGATACTAGAGGCATCATCCGTCAGCATCAGTTCCAGAAGGTTGAACTAGTCAAATACTGTCTTCCTGAGAATTCATTCACTGAACTTGAATCCATCACCCGAGAAGCTGAAAAGATTTTGGAGTTATTGAAGCTCCCTTATCGCCGTGTCTGCTTATCCACCGGTGACTTAGGATTCTCTGCCACTAAGTGCTATGACTTGGAAGTCTGGCTTCCTTCTTATAATACTTATGAAGAGAAAGACGGAATGTGGGTTCCTACTACTAAGAACTATAAGGAAATTTCATCCTGCTCCAACGATCTCGATTACCAGGCTCGCCGAATGAATATTCGTTTCAAGAGAACCAAGGATTCCAAGACTGAATTCGTTCATATGCTGAATGGCTCTGGCTTAGCTGTCGGAAGAACTGTGGCCGCTGTCGTTGAAAACTATCAGAACGAAGATGGAACCATCACCGTTCCGGATGTCTTACGTCCGTATATGGGAATGGATATCATTAAGTAGTCTAGTTTAAAACAAAGCTGACACTAAAAAGCTGTTGCTGAATAGTGTCAGCTTTTTATTTGTAAAAAGTATTTATCATCTAAAAGCAATTTCAGAAAAAGAATGTGGTTTGTTGGTATAGCATCAGTCTGTGTACCAGTATTTCTGTTTTCTTCTTTTTGCTTATCTACTTATCTTTTCTTCGCTGAATTAAATTTCAAATCCCTCTGTGTCTGTTCTGATCTTTTATTTGATTCTAATATTTATTGTTTCATTCTAGGATACTGGAAGATTAGAATATAAGCATGAAAGAATTAAGTATGGTTTCCTTGGCTGACTATGTTCAACCGACTAGGAACTTTTCTTTAGCCTATGTTATCTTAGACTCTCTTTTTGTTATCTTCTTTGTAACACTGCTATTCATTAAGAAAAAGCGAGTCACTGCCATCTGGTCCTTGGCAGGTGGTCTTTTATACTGGTTAGTTGATTATGGAATCTTCTATCTAGCGACAGGATCAAGAGAGATCTTTTCCTATCTTTACAACAATAGTGAGGTTACTTCCTTACTTGGTAATCTCGATACCTGTTTGATTCTATTCTGGATGTCTATGAGTTATGGTATCTTAGATTTTGCTTTCATCTGGTTATGGCTAAGCAAGGATAAGAACGCCTTAGAATATTCATCTTTGATTGTTATCTGGTGGATCTGCTGTCCTTTAATGGCTGACTTCATTAATAATCTTTGTCCTACTATCCTTTGTTTCATGACTACAAGGAGCACCAATAAATACCATGGAATAATGGGTTTATTGATGGTGGTCGGATACTTGATAGTCATCTTAATGAATATCTTCAATAAGGATAAAGATAAGAAGATACCAATTGTCAGATTATTCATTATTGGTTTTATGGCTCAGTTCCTATGGGAATTCCTATTATTGGTCTTCGGAATCAGAAGTCAGAACTATGACAGCAATCTAGGCAGAGAACTCATGACTCTCTTACAGGATTCCTTAGTTGAAACCAACTTAGGAATGCCTTATATCTACTTTATCCATAAGGCCATCACTTCTAGATATCAGGATGACGGAGTCAAAAGAGCCCTCACTTCCAACAATTAAAAACACTTTCATAAATTAATATGCCTTTTAGCTATCTTTCTTATTAAAAGAAGCTAGAATAGCTTTGCTTAAGAAAAACATATTTATGACCTTACTGGCAAAATTCAAAAAACTATTTGATCCTATCGACTTAACAAAAGGCAATATCTACAAAGATATCACCCTTTTCATGATTCCGATTATTCTCAGTTTGATCTTTCAGCAACTTTATTCATTAACCGATGCCATCATTGTCGGACAAAGCTTATCGGATTCAGAAATTGCGGGTGTCAATGACGCTATTCCGATAGTATCAATTGCCTTGAACTTCTCCTGGGGCTGTACCTGCGGCTTCAGCGTTGTCATCTCTAACCGTATCGGAGCCAAGAAGCCAGAAGAAGCCAGAAGAAGTTTTCTTTTACAGCTTTGCTTATCTACTTTTGTTACTGTTGTGCTGACTATTGTCATGATTCTTAGCATCAATTGGTTATTGGCTTTCATTGGAATCTCACCTAGCACTGAAGGAAGTTCAATGCAGGCGGTCTATAAATCCGCCTATACCTATGTCTTCATCATCAGTCTTGGCATCATTGCCCAGATGGCCTATAACCAGATTGTGTCTGTCTTACGAGCCATTGGTGATTCCTTCACTCCCTTCTTGTTCTTAGTTTTCTCAACGGTTTTGAATATCGGTTTAGATTCCTGGTTCATCTTAGGTTTATCCTGGGGTGTAGCCGGCAGTGCCATTGCTACTGTGCTTTCGGAGTTATTAGCTGCCATTTTCAGTGCTATTTACGTCTTTGTCCGCTATAAGCAACTTAGATTCCGTAAAGGCGATTTCAGTTTCACCTGGAAGTTCATCCTAGAGCATCTCCGTTTAGGGTTACCGTTAGGATTCCAGTTCTCAATTCTTCAAATTGGTATCATCATCATGCAGGCCGCCATCGTTAAATATGATTTCACTGATCCTACTGGAACAGCCTTTATAGCTGGAACACCAGCCCAGGTCGGCTATAGTGTTGCTAATAAATTAGATGGAATCTTAATGTCTCCTTTCTCAGCCTTAGGAACCGGTATGCTTTCTTATATGGGACAGAATAACGGTGCTAAGGACTCCGAAAGAATAACTAAAGGTTTTAAAGCTTCAATCATCATTGGTTTCTTCACTTGGATTATAGTAATGATTACCGGGTTACTATTAACCATCAATGGTGCCTATCAGCATATCTTCTTAGCTAATGATAGAATCAATTCTGAAACTTTAAGATACGGAAACTCATATTTATATCTAGCCTGTCCTTGCCTAGTTGTCTTAATGATTCTCTTCATAGCTAGAAACACTCTCCAAGGACTTAATAAGCCTTTGTTTCCTTTCTTAGCTGGTATCGGTGAACTCTTAGCTCGCTCCTTGATCTGCCTGTATGTGCCGGCTTTAGTCAATGGTGGAGCCATTGACTATACTGCCTCCTCCGCGTCCTTCTACTTTGTCTGTGCCGCTGATCCTTTAGCTTGGCTGACAGCTACCTGCATTCTTTTGATTCCTCTGATTTCAATGCTGAGGAAACAGAAAAAAGCTATTAAACCTGAATTGAATAAGTTACCTGTTGAAAAATAAATCAGATATTTTGATTGAATAATGTGAAGTCATTACACGTTTTTGCATTCAATAATGTTTGATAGTTGCACATTATTGAATCATCTTCACTTTTTTTCAGTAGTTTAATCAATCAGTTTTTTTAATAAAGATAATTCCAGCATCCGATTATTAAGGAATTGGCTATAGCTTTTAAGTTCTTTGCCCTAAATATGGTTTGATTCTTTAAGCCCTATAAATTAGGCTTTGCTTTTAAACGTAATATAGATATAATATCTATAGCACCCCTTTCAAAGGGGTTTTTATTTGAACAAGTGAGGTAGCTGAACGTGCGAGAAAAAGTAGTATTAGTCTGTAGTGAATGTGAATCAAGAAACTACAACGCCACCAAGAAAAAAGGTGATGGAACCAGAATGGAAGTCAACAAATTCTGTCCTAAATGCGGGAAGTATACCTTACACAAGGAAGGAAAATAGAAATGAACAAATTCACTCGTTACTTCAAAGGCGTCGGAGAAGAAGCTAGACGTATCCGCTGGCCTGATCAGAAGACACTTTGGAAAGCAGTCGGTATTGTTCTTCTTATTACCATCTTTGCTTCCTTATTTATTGCCTTATGTGATTATCTGACAATTCAGATCATGAAGGCCTTTGAGACCGCCTTCCCGAAGAGCAGCTCAAGTTCTGCTACTAGTGGTGCCACTGCTATGATCATCAATTGGATTAATGGAGGAACATTCTAATGATTGAAGATGAAGAAAAGAAAGAAGCTACTGTAGCTTCTACTGTTGATAATACTGAGACTGCTGAAGAAGAAAAGCCGATTCTCAATCCGACAGATAAGCCAACTTCTGTTGAAGAAGCTTTACCAGTCCATAAGCATTCATACAATCCTTTGATTGGTGAAGTCAACCCGGATGAAAAGAAAGATGATGACGATGATGAACAGCCTGAAAAGGCTTGGTATGTCATCAACACCTTTGCCATGCGTGAGAAACAGGTACAGGATATGTTGCTGAAGAGAGCTAAATCTTTCGGTATGGAAGATAAGATCTTCCGTGTCATCTGCGCTGAATACGAAGATCCTGTCTTAGACGAGAATGGTAAACCGAAGATGGGTAAGGATAAGAAGACTGGCAAGATGTTGCCTAAGTTCAAGACTAAGAACTATTATCCTGGTTATATCTTCGTTGAAATGATCATGACTGATGAAACTTGGTTTGTTGTTCGTAACACTCCTGGTGTCTCTGGTATTACTGGATCATCCGGTAAGGGTGCTAAGCCTTTCCCGATTCCTCGTGAAGAGATCGAACCCGTTTTAAAGAGAATGCATATTGATGATCCTGATATGTACTCTGATTACAAAACTGGTGACAATGTCAAGATTCTTTCTGGTACCTTTGCCGATGCTGAAGGAACTGTTGAATCAGTCGATGCTGCTAATGCTCAGGTTTCTTTACAAATTACGTTATTTGGGCGTCCTAACACGATTGTTGCTAAATTCTCTGATATTGAAAAAATTCAGGAGACCCCTGATTTTTCTGCAGACAGCACAAATAAGTAAGGAAAAGTTGTAGAATAAAGATAATGCTGGAGGGCAGATGGAAATGAAAGATATATTAGTAATTGGGGGATCGAACATCGATTATTCGGCCGCCTCTTTTAGTCCACTCATCAGACAGGACTCTAACATCGGTCACCTTAACATTTCTTTCGGCGGAGTCGCAAGAAACGTTACTGAAAATCTTGCTTACCTCAATGATAAGGTCACCTTCATCACGGCAATCGGTAACGATGCCGGCGGTCAAAGGCTGAGACGAGACTTACGAGCCTTAAAAGTGAAGGTTCTTGCATACGAAGATCCAAATTGTCCAACTGCCAGTTACCTAGCCATCAACGACAATAAAGGTGAAATGGATATTGCCGTCTGTGATTCCAGAATTCAGGATACGAGAGCTTCCAAAGATTATGCCATCTATAACGAAACCATCCGCAAACATCACGATATTGTTTTAGACGCTAACTTAAGTGAACCCGTAATTGATTGGCTGTTTGATTCTTTCTTCTCCCATAACTTCTTAGTCGAGGGTGTCTCCACCGAGAAAATAGTCCGTTACCGTAAACACCTCAGCAACATTTACCTCCTGAAGATGAACTATCTTGAAGCTAAATGCCTGATGAATGAAGAAAAAGATATTCATGATATTGCCGCTGATATCATCAACGCCGGTGTCAAGAATGTTGTCATCTCCAACGGTTCCAAACCGATTGTCTGCGGAAACAGTAAGAGAATAGTTGAAATTCCGATTGTTCCGGTTACCTCCATCGTTAACGATAGCGGTGCCGGTGATGCTCTCTTTGCCGGTATTGTTCATCAACTGAATCGGGACAAAAATCTTGAGACTGCAACCCGCTTTGGCGGTATGTTAGCTAAAGTAACATTGCAGGTCCAAGGATCCGTCAACCCCGATGTTCATTCACTCCTGAAATTCGAATAAAAAATAAAACCTCTGCTAGTGGCAGAGGTTTTTTGATGCAACACTATTGGATAGTATTTCTTCAGTCTTCGTCAGAATTGACTTTTCTAAGTCCGGATGATAAGTCTCGATACAAAGACGGAATTGCTTTTTCAAATTCTGGTCCATAATATAGACCGTTATCATTATCTTTGACACTTTCACCCATAGCTCTATGAACATAATTGTGAGCAATCTTCATTGACTGTTCAAGCGGTATACCTAGGATCATGCAGGAAACAAAAGCTGAAGCAAATAAGTCTCCTCCGCCATGGAACTTTTCCGGATAAGCGGTTGATCCGTATTTGCCAAAACGCTTGGTAGACTGTAAATCAAAGAAGACACAGCCAACATTGCCGGGGTTTAAGGAAACACCGGTAATAATTATTTTCTTAGGTCCTAAAGCAGCCAGCTCCTGTAAAAGACGGTTCACAAAAAGTTCATCAAAGTTATCGCCTGGATATCTTTCACCGACTAAGAAGCAGGCCTCAGTCAAATTAGGCAGAATGATATCAGCTTTAGTGATCAGTTTTCTCATAGCTGAAACATGGGACTGATCAAAACCTGGGTAGATACGACCGGAATCAGCAAAAGCGGGATCCACAAAAACAGTCGTGGCCCGATCTCTAAGCTTCTCAATGATATCAAGCACTACCGGAATCTGATTATTACCCAGATATCCAGTGTAGATGCCATCAAAATGATGCTTATAAGGCATCCATTTTTCCACAGTAGGCAGCATTTTATCAGTCAAATCCTGGTAAGTCCATTCAGGAAAAGCGGTATGGTTCGATAAAACCGCAGTCGGTATTCCGACAGCCTCTATGCCACAAGCTGAAATTGTCGGTATAGCAACCGATAAAGAGCAGCGGCCTAAACAGCTATAATCCTGAATTGTAAGACACCTCTTTTGACTCATTTGCTTCCCCCAGAACGTCAAAAAACTATTTGTTCTTAGATTTTAATGCAATCAGTAAGCCCATTATATCAAAAAGACCATATTTGTTCAAAAAAATATTTACTTACATGACACTTTCAATGTTGCTAACGGAATAGCAAACATGGCTGAAAAATCATCTAATTGATGCGAATTTGGATATTTCTCGCCCGATTCCCATTGTTTTACTTCACTCAGGGAAACATGTAGCTTATTAGCTAACTTAACCGAGTCGTAATTATAAGTATGATAAACAGCAGACAGAATTTTAGCGAAAGTCATTACTTTTGCTCTGAAGTGTCATTGCCTTGATCTTCACTGCTTGGAGTGTCTTCAATTTTTTTAGGTTCTTCAGCATTCTGCTTATTATGGACTTTCTTACTTCGACCAGCCTTCTTAAGATCAGAATAGTCAACAATTTTCACATCTTTGTTAAGCACTTCATCACTTGTATTGACATTGGGGGTATTCTGAAAAGCAGTCTCTTTTATTACTTTCTTCGTATTCTTAACCTTAACTAAAAGCATTATGCCATTAGTTAAACCAACAATGATTAAAGTTACACCAATGATAATAGTCAGCCACTTCTGAACAGCGGCATTATTATTGTTATTGAAGTAAGCATAGACAATACCTAAAGCAATCAATAAAGCAGCTCCGACAAAAGATAAAACAGCCGATGGTACGTTCTTTTTAGTACCTCTTCCTAAACATTTATCTACGCCGTAGACAATCAAGATCACTGAGAAAGTAAAAATAAAGCCAATCAATAAATAAGAAAGTATCTCCGTTATCAGATTAGGTTTAATGAACAGCACAATCGATAAAGAGACCATGATAGTTCCATAAAGGACTTCTTGACTGAAAGGAGAACGATACAGTAGATAGCCGGCAATAAGACTAATTAAGCCATAGCAGGAGAAGACAACACCCATGGAATAGCCTAAAGCCTGGCCACTGAAGCCATCATTACTGAAATAAGCCGTCACAATAAAGATGATGCCTAATGCTACTAGTATGACAGACTGAACTACTTTCAACCATTTGTAGATGTCGACATTGTGTAAGACATCATTCTCTTCAGTAGTATTATTCGTAGTTTTTGTTTCGTTGTTATTCATATGTTCCACCTCAACAATAGATATTATAATCATAAAGACAGCTTTTAAAACAAAAGAGGAAAAATTAATGGTAAAAGACTTACCAATAAGTAAAGTATATGAAGCTCTAAGTGCTCTTGCTGACAATCGAGTCAAACAAGAAAGCACTACGAAGTATTTAATTACTTCTTCCGATTACAGTAAGACTTATACAGTCATCAAAAACAATGAAGCTTCTTATTCCTCTAATGACAATGCTACCTATTGGCAGCATTATTCTGGTTATCCTATTATTGCAGTATTGTTATTCACTGAAAGAATAAAAGCGGATGCTACTCTTCTAACCTATTTCAAAGGAATCAACTGGAAGCAGCTTAACACCAAGAATAAAAATAAATATGATTTATCGATTAAAGAAGCCTTTCAAGATAAAAGCTTAGCCGTTCAACAGGAAATAATTACAGAAACGGCAAGAATCAAGAATGAAGTCCTGGCTTTAAACTTAGAAGTAAAAGGCAACCGTCTGCCATTACTCAACATCAAATGAAAATAGAAGCAGTTTGATATTTATATTAATTTTTAACATAATTTGCTTTCAAAAATGAAAG